>Ga0208462_1000490_pt1 | contig 40534 bp, 38 predicted proteins | sample AD_SCU001_MetaG_FD_184452 | JGI IMG/M metagenome (GOLD analysis project Ga0208462, IMG submission 184452) | Active sludge microbial communities of municipal wastewater-treating anaerobic digesters from China - AD_SCU001_MetaG (SPAdes) (version 2) | ecosystem: Engineered > Bioreactor > Anaerobic...
GGCAAGACAGATAATCGCCTTGTCCACATGATTTTGCAATTCCTGTTTGGCATAATCCATCCCCATCAGGGACGGATAAGTAACCTTGCCGAGCGCCTTGTCGCTGCCCGTTTCTTTTCCCATCAATGTCCGGTCGCCCTCGACATTTAAAATATCATCGGCAATTTGAAAGGCAACTCCGATATTCATGCCGTAATCGGCGAGCGCCGTAATTTTATCGAGGGGAGCGCCGGATATAATTGCTCCCGAAACCACAGCCGCCTGCAGCAGCGCTCCCGTTTTGCGCCGGTGTATCTGCTGAAGCACTTCCAGATCGGGGCTGGATTTTTCCGAAAGCACATCCAGTGTCTGCCCGCCCACCATTCCGGCGATTCCCGCCGCCTGAGCGATTTCGTGAATGGCGGCCAGTCGTCTTTCCGCCGGTAAACTATTTTTTTCCGCCTGGGACAGCAGAACAAACGCCTCGGTTAAAAGTGCATCACCGGCCAGTATGGCGATATTTTCTCCATAAACCTTGTGGCAGGTCGGTTTGCCGCGCCGGAAATCATCATTGTCCATAGACGGCAGATCATCATGGATAAGCGAATATGTATGGATCAATTCCAGGGCGCAGGCAACCGGCATCGACGACGCTATATCTCCACCGCAGGCTTCCGCCGCCGCCAGACAGAGGATCGGCCGAATGCGCTTCCCGCCGGCAAAAACACTGTAGCGGACAGCCTTGTAGATTTCCACCGGCGTATTGTTTTCCGCCGGCAGATACTTAAAGAGCGCTTCTTCGACGATTCTGCGCCTGTCCCGCAAGTACGCTTCCAGGAATGCATCCATGTCTTTAAACACCGTTTTCTCCATCAAATTTTTTTGTCTGCAGGGAATTCTCGTTTCCCAGAAGTAGTTCGACGCGCCGCTCGGCCTCATTCAATTTGGACTGACAAAAGTGTATCAGTTTTATTCCTTCTTCAAAAGATTTGAGCGCTTCCTCCAGCGGCAGATCACCGGCTTCCATTTTTTTTACGATATCTTCCAGTTTTTTCAACGCGTCTTCAAATTTTTCTTTAGCCATTTTTACTCCGCATATATCTTTTCTACTTTAGCCTGAAAACCGCCTTTTGACAATTGCACATTCACCGCCTCACCACATTCCAACTGCGCCGCCTCCCTGATAATTCCACCGGTCGCGAAACTGCGCGTAATACTGTAGCCTCTTTCCAGAACATTCAGCGGGCTCAGGGAATTCAAGAGCGCCAGATTCTTCTGCAGCCGTTCTTTGCGAGCCGTCTGTATAGTATTATAACTATTTAGTATATCCTTTTGGTAATTATTCAATAAAAATCTTTTTTCGGCAATGATGTCTTGCGGATTACGGTGCTGCAGCCGGATCTCCATTTGCCGGATTCCATTGCTCAGGGATTGGGTTGTCCACCGCCAGGCTCCCTGTGACCTTTCCCGTAAATCATCGAGATGGATCTGCAGGTCAATTAAAATAAGACGGGGATTTTTCAGTCTTTCCTGCAATTCGATGATGTGCGAAAGCTTGTCGGCGGCAAGACGCCGGCAGCCGAAAAGAAGTCTTGTTTGCAAATCCCGCATTCTTGAGATCAATTCCGTGGCATCAGGAACCGCCAGTTCCGCGGCGGCGGACGGAGTGGGCGCCCGCAGATCTGCAACAAAATCACAAATCGTAAAGTCCGTTTCATGACCGACCGCCGCTATCACGGGAATTCGGCAGCGGAAAATTTCCCGTGCCAATGCCTCGTCATTGAAGGGTGCAAGATCTTCCAGAGAACCGCCCCCGCGGGCAATGATGATGACATCGATATTGCCGGCAGCTTGCAACTTCCTTAAACCCTGAATTATTTCATCTGCCGCCTCCGCTCCCTGCACGCGGGCGGGCGCGATCAGTATGTCTACGGAGGGAAAACGGCGGCGGGTCACATGGAGAATGTCTTTTATTACCGCACCGGTGGGTGATGTAACAACACCTATTTTTTGCGGCAGAAAAGGGATGCTTTTTTTATGGCGTTCGTCGAACAAACCCTCGGCGGCAAGCCGGGCTTTGAGCTGTTCAAAGGCCTTCTGCAGCGCTCCAACGCCGCGCGGTTCCACTGATTCGACGATTAATTGATATTCACCGCGCGGCAGATAGACGCTCAGACGCGCCCGGCATACCACGCTCAGACCTTCTTCCAGTTCAAAATCGGCCCGTTGATACTTCGGCCGGCCGAAAGGTTTAAAGTAAACAGCCCGGATCTGGCTTTTATCATCCTTCAGCGTAAAGTAGGTGTGGCCGGACTGGGGTCTGCGCAGATTGGATATTTCGCCTTCGACCCAGACAAAACCGAATACTTCCTCGAGAAGGTCTTTGATATTGCTGTTAAGTTGTGAAACTGTAAGAATTTCTTTCATCTTTATGTCCGCGCTTTGTGGACTACCAGAAATTGGCGGGTAAAACAAGATTGAAATTATACCGTTTGAGCGGCATGAAGCCGCCTGCCCTTTCCAGGCACAAAGAAATGCAGGCGACAACCATTGCGATTTTTATCTGTTTTCTTCAGGACGAGAAAACGATTCCGGCGCCGCAAGCGATTGCAGGTAACTGGTCAGATTGACCTGCTGGTTTGTAATTTTAAGTTTTCGACGAATGTGTTCACGGTGCCGGTTAATAGTTGCGGTGGAAACGCCCCGCAGCTGAGCTATTTCCTTAGTCCGCAATCCGTTGCGGATCATGTTGCAGATATTAACTTCAACGGGCGTCAGAGAACGGTAACTATTAATATTCCGGCCTACAAAGGGCAGGGTGATTTCTTCCAGACTGGTCTTTAACAAGTCTATGTATTTCAGCCTATTTTTCGCCACGGCGGGCGTCAGGGCGTGGAGAATCGGCATAACCACCTTCTCGATATTCAACTGTATGTTTTCATAAGTTCTTTTTTTCTCGTCTTCGATATTGGCCAGAATAATCCTCAGCGCCGCATTTGCTTCCTGGAGCGCTTGCCTTTCCAGCAGAAGCTGCCTGTTGTTTTCCTGCAAGTCCTGCTCCGCCATGAACCGTACGGCGATTTCCCCGATGCGCTGGGCAACTCCTTCCAACAAAGTTCTTTCCTCCTTCAGAAACGGTCCCTCGTCAGCCGCCGGATGCTCTTCCCAATAAATAACCGTAACATCGCCCACTGGCTCGTCGCCGATCCGGATTTGCGCGGATTGCCGCCAGTCGGTCCATTTCAATTTCCTGCTGGAGAAGGTTTCCCCCTGAAAGGTGATGCGTGCGCAGGCGGTTTCCGCATAGCGCCAGGAAAAAGGAAGCAGGTCGGCGAGATCCTGGAGAAAGCCTTCCATCGACCCGTGGCGGCGTTCCGCCAGGCGCGCCATTTCATACAGACAATTCAATTCCTTGATGCGCTCCTGCAATGCAATTTCAAGGCTGTCATTTCGCTCCGTCATGGTTGCTCCCTTGATTGCCGACTCCTACATTTCATTTAATGCCTATTTTATATAGGCATTAACAGTGCATTTTATGATTATTTACATCGGGTATTTTGTCAACTATTTAATTATTAACCATTTAATTGTTAAGTAAAAAAATCAGCCATTGCCTCCGGCGACAACGTTCGAAATTACTTACGTCATCGTCGGTAAACCGAAAAGCCTGTTGAAGATCTTCAGTATGAAGACGCAGGTCAGGCAGCGGAGTTCTTGCAAATGAAGATTAACATACAACCAAAGAAGATACAGGCATTGTATCCCACGGACATTTTATTTCAAACCGCCTACTGGAGCCGCGTCAAATCACATCTGGGCTGGAAGCCGGCGGCCTTCGATTTCCAGTCGTCGACCGGTCAACAGGGCGATGTTTTGCTGCTGACCAGACCTCTCAACAACGGCATGTCCTTCGCCTGCGTGCCCCAGGGGCCGGAGTCAGGACCCGATCCGGAAAAATACGGTCTATTTCTGGAGGTGCTGTCGCAGGTGATCAGTGAACACGTGGATTCACCTCTCGCTTTCATTCGCTATGATCTTCCCTGGGAATCACAGTATGCCGCCGATGCCGCGGACGGACAAACCTGGCCGGGTCATCCCGCGGCGCGATTGCGTGAACTGCGTATGAATATAGGCACCCGCACCTGGAATCTGCGGAAAGCGTCTCTCGATCTGACTGTTGCCGATACGTTGATAATCGACCTCAACCGCACTGAAGAAGAAATTTTGGCGGCCATGAAGCCGAAGACACGATACAATATCCGCCTGGCCCGGCGCAAGGATGTCCGCGTATTTACCGCGCCGCAGGAAATGCTGCCGGTATTTTATCAACTGCACCTGCAGACAGCTAAACGCAACGGATTCATTCCCGGTTCTTACCACCATTTTTCCGCACTTTTCTCGACGCTTGCCCTCCACCCCGGCTCATCCGAAATCCTCTTTCTCCTCGCCGCAAAGGATCAGGAAATTCTCGCCGGGGCAATAATCGCCGTCTCCGGGCGGCAGGCTGTCTATCTTTACGGCGCTTCGGCCGGTGAACGGCGCAATCTGATGGGGCCATATGCTTTGCACTGGGAAGCTGTCCGGCTTTTACGTCCAAAGGGTTGTCTGACCTATGATATGGGCGCCGTCTCCCCCCTTCCGGATCCCGGTCACCCCTTTTACGGAATGTATCGCTTCAAAACCGGTTTCGGCGGAAAGATGATCCATCGCAACGGCACCTGGGATTATCCGTTTGATGAGCGGGAATATGCGTCGTTTCGCAATTTTGAATTATTGAGCGGAGCGAAAATTCAAGAACGGCAAATATAACAATGCAGGGGGCAGACCCCGGAAAGGTATTGAATATGAGTCGCTTATCCGTAATGCAATCAGCGTATGAATCAGGACGGCACAACCCCTTCCCTTCCAAAGCGCCCGGCGGCAAGCGGGCTTTGTCCACGAATAAATCACATCCCCCGGAAACTAAGGTGCGGCAAAGACCGGCTTCACAAGAAGCGGACGACCGGCGTCCTGCAGCGCAAAAATAAAATTTCGCGAATAATTACAGCGTTGACTATTCAGGCGGAATGTGGTGTAAATATCAGAAACAATAAGCAGAAATCACTATTATCACATCATCTAATGAAGAGCTGCACATAACAAAAAGAACGGGGGTGATCATGAAAAAGAGATTTATTGTCCTGATTGACTTCTCGATATATTCTGAGTTTCTCCTTCGTTTTGCCTTTGACTGGAGCAAAAGAACGGATGCGGAAATACTTTTGATTCACAGCACCGAAGTATTGCTGCCGGTCATGGCTCCTCAGGAAAGCAAGATTCGACTGACTTCCCTGGCCAATCTGGATGCGCTGGAAAAGTTGAAAAAATGCGCGGAGGCCGTTCTGCCGGAAGGAACATCCGCCAAACCTCTTGTTTCCGAAAAGCCTTTAATAGTTCTGCTGCGCCAACTGCTCCAGGAGGATTACAAAAATCTGGTGTTTTTAGGTATAAAAGGAACAGGGTTGCTAAAGAAAATATTTATCGGGAGTCAGACTGTAAAGATAATCGACGGCATAGACAACCTGATTGTGGCCGTACCGCAGAATGCCGTCTGCCTCTCCCCGGAATGCGTTCATGTCGCCGTGGTAAAAAACTACCCCCTGAATATCTTCGAGTTCAATAAGTTCTTGAATTTCACGGGCGAAGGAATAAAAAGGATTGTTTTCTTCTCTTTCATAGCACGCAGCGACGAACAGGACTCCGCCGAAAAGTATTTGAAGGAATTAACTGAATTATATGCGGATAAGCGGGATGTTTCTTATGAGCTCTATCAGGGGGATGTCGCACTGGTCGGCCTGAAAAATCTGATTCTCGAAAGGCACAACGAATTTATTGTAATTCAAAGAGGCTCCAGAATGCTTCTTGATCAGGTGCTCAGGAAATTCCTGATCAACGAACTTGTCTATGAAGGCCGTACGCCGTTAATAATTTTGCCTTGATTTATTGACAATAAGGCGTGCTTCTTTTATAAATTTTCCGGTTCAGATAAAGGGAGAGCCTTCCATCAATGGCGGCTTTTATAACTTTTTACGGGGGCATCATGACTAAACATGGGCACATATTCCTAATTTTGTTACTTTTTATATCTTTGTCATCCATATCCTGTCAGAATCAGGAATCAAGAACAGAAAACAGTTCACCATCTGTGTCCTTCGATTCCGAAACTTTCAAAATACCCGATACAGGCGGACGAAAGCTTCGGGGACAGTTGCTCTACATGCCGGTCTACTCGAATATTCCTTATTTGTCCGCACAGTTTGATTTAAGCGCTTTTCTGGCCATTCACAATACTGACTTAAAAAAACAGATTAAAATCACAAAAATTGATTTTTTTAACACCGACGGCAAATTTATAAAGAGTTTTATTTCATCAGATCAAAAGATCAATCCACTCGCAACGATGATTATCCTCATTCCCCAAGCGGATCAGAGTGGAACCGGCGCCAATTTTCTGGTTGAATGGACAGCGGACGAGCAGGTCAACGAACCCCTGATTGAATCCATTATGAAAGATCTGTCAGGGAATAAGGGGCTTGCTTTTTTAAGCACCGGCCGGGTCATCCGGGAAATGAAATAGTTCTCATTTGTGATTATACGGGCGATTTTTTCCGCTGCACAGAAGGCAGGCATCATCGCAGGAATTGCACTCGAACTGCAGGATCGGATGATCAATCTTGAATTTTGTCAGCAAGATTTCCCGGACTTGTTGAGCCAGCTTGTCCACATGGCTCAACATCTGGTCATCGACGGTGATATGCACCGCCAGAGCAATGCTTTCCGCGGACGGATTCCAGACATGGAGGTCATGGATGCCGTTGATTCCCTCAATCGACGTCAGCGTCTGTTGAATATCGGTCAAATCGATTCCGGGAGGAGTGGCATTCATAAGAATGAGAACACTCTCTTTGAGCAATCCCCAGCCGCCGTAAAGGATCAGGCCGACTATGATCCAGGAAAACAGGGGATCCAGCCAGTACCAGGATTTGAACATCCACACCACGCCCAGAACAGCTATAATAAGCGACGTTGCCGCATCCGAAAGCATGTGCAGAAAGGCGCTTTTCATATTCAAATTAGTTTTTGCCCCCGAATGCAGCATCAATGCGCACACCAGATTGCCCGCAAACCCCACAAGCGCAATCCAGATAACATACCCGCCGGCAATCGGCTGCGGTGTGCGCCACCTGAGCCATGCCTCCAGCGCAATGTAAAAACCAGCGCCGTAAAGCAGGGCCACGCTGATCACCGTGCCGAATATTTCCACTCGTTTGTAGCCGAAAGTCTGTTTATGCGTCGGGCCGCGCAATCCCACCACCAGCGCCCCGTAATTGATCGCCAGAGAAACGAAGTCGGTTAAATTGTGCAACGCGTCGCTGATTAAAGCCATGGAACCGGCAATAATTCCGCCGGCAATCTGCACGGCAGGAATGATCAGGTTCAGCACCATGGAGATGACCAGTCTCTTCCCCCAGGCCATTTCGGGGTAACCGGAGTGCCGATGAGTGGACACTTTTACTCCTTTTTACTTTGTAATTATTTGATAATTAAGTTTTTTGGAACAAACCGCATTTTTCTTGACATTGCTTCCGACGGATGTAAAACTACCCCGCACTAAATAAATTTATGCATAATCAATTCACTTTCATGTTACCCGAAAATCTGGAACGCAGCAAACTGAAAACTCTTTACGCAGAGCTTTATCCTGCGTATGACGATATTTTGCAGTCGATTCATCGGCAGGTGCGCAATGTTCTGAAAGATCATGGCAGCTTCCCGACTATCAAATACCGCGTCAAACGTTTTGACACTTATTTTGATAAGCTGGTAAAACTTTTACGCCGTCGCCAGAAAGACGAGACGCCGGTTATTACGGATCTACTCGGTTTAAGGATCATCTGTCCTTTTCTGGAAGATTTGGAAGTTATCGAAAATCTGATAAAAACTGTTTTCAAAGTTGTCGAACTGGAAAGAAAGGGATCAAGACTCTCCATTGGAGAGTTTGGTTACGACTCCGTTCATTTCCTCATTAAAATCGATCCTCTGGGCCGGGAAAGCAGGCTGCCTTACACATCCGACATCTGCGAGGTGCAATTACGTACAATTCTGCAGGATGCCTGGGCGGAAGTGGAACACGAACTGATTTACAAATCGGATATCACTTTGCCGATCAAATCGGTGCGGCGTAAACTTGCCGCGCTCAACGCTACACTGGCGCTTTCCGACCTGATTTTTCAGGAAATCCGCGATTACCAGAAGGAAATCCGGGAACACGACCGCCGGCGGCGTCAAAGCCTGGAGGCCAAGCTCGCCTTCACGCCGCAAATTGACAAAAACCTGGAAGACCTGCAGTTATTAAATGATAAACAGCCTGCATTTCACAGTGAATTCAAGATAGTCAAGGGAGAGGTAAATCTGGATAAAGCCCTGCTGGCGGCCCTGGAGGCCCACAGCGGAGGGTTCCTGGAAAAAGCCATCGAAATTTACACGTCCATCCTGCGTCTGAAAATGAAGGATTCGCTCCGATCCATTATTTACAATCATCGCGGCATGGCCTATTTCGGCCTTTCCGATTATCTCCGGGCAATCCGCGATTTTTCCAAATCCATCAAGTACGACCGGGAAAATATCCGCTGCTACAACAACCGCGCCCTGACGTTCCGGGTAATAAAACGCTACGAGAGGTCGCTGGATGACTACGACCGCTCCATTTCCCTTAATCCCAGCCAGATTGACGGTTTCTGGGGGCGCGCCCAAACGTTTTATGAAATGAAACTCTACAGCCAGTGTCTGTCCGACTGCGACAAAGCACTTAACATTCAAAGTGATTTTGCCCCCGCGCAGTCGCTGATTAAACGGCTCAACAAGCTGATGCTCTAATTCCAATTCCAAATCAAGAGCTACCTTTGTTGGCGTTGTCGTCGGCTTCCTCAACGTATGTATAATACGCCTCGTCGCCTCCTCCTAGCCGCCGCGGTAGCATCATTGATTTGAAAATGGAATAATTCATCGATATATTTTATTCAGCCTCTCTGCCGCCCAGCATGGCCAGAGCCATATCCAGGGCGCTGTGACTGCCGAAAATAATAAGCTGGTCCGCCGCCTGGAAGACAAAGTCGCTGGAGGGATTGGTGATTGTTTTGTTGTCTCTGATAATATTCAGAATGGTTGCATCCGTCCGGGCTCGAAGATCCAGGTCTTTAATGCTTTGACCGATAATCGTACTTCCGGAAGCCACATAGAAAGTTTCAATTGTTCCCTGCGCCAGAATTTGATTGATCTGCTCGAAAGCTTCTTCGGTAAACCTGACTTCGCGGAAAACTCCGTAAGACTTATTACGAATGATGTTGCCCTGCGCCAGAATTATACTGTTGGGAACGTGATACATTCTCAACACCCTGCTCAGGATCTGGATCGATGTCTCATATTCCTCCGGAATAATATTGTCCGCGCCCAGTTTCACCAACTCGTCAATGTCGGCGACATATTTTGTCCGCACAATCACGTGCAGATCAGGCTTGATGCTTTTGGCGATATCCAGGCAGCGCTTGGTTAAAAAACGGTCGGAAATGGCGATAACCAGGACCCGGGCGGAGTCAATGCCGGCATGCTTCAGAATTTCAGCATTGGAAGCGTCTCCCCAGATGATGTTCTTCTCGCCTTTTGCTTTGGCCTCTTTGATGTTTTTGAAATTCAAATCAATGATCACGTAATTTATGCCGGTATTTTTCAGAACTTTAATCAGGTTTTTCCCGTTGAGCCCCAGTCCGCAGATAATAGCATGGTTGCTCAGTTGGATCTGCCTGCTTTTCTCGGTAAGCGGGATTCCTTCGGCAATCCTTTTCTTGGCCAGCAGATAATACGTCAGGGAAACGAGCAGCGGCGTGGCGATAAAGGTTAAAACAGAGGCCCCGATGAATCCCTGATAAACAAACCCCGAAATTATATTCTGGTGCAGTCCCTGGGATGCCAGGACAAAAGAAAATTCTCCAATCTGGGCAAGCATAACACCCGAGAGCAGGCAAACGCGCAGAGGATATCTCAGCAGTTTGACCAAACCAAAAACAATCGCGGCCTTGATCAGAATAATACAAAGAGACACCAAAAGAATGTAGCCGGTGTGCTCCCGCAGAAAATTAATATCGAGGATCATACCGAGAGAGACGAAAAACACCGAAAGAAATACGTCGCGAAAGGGATTGATGTCGCTGATAATCTGATGCGTGAAATCCGTATCGGACAGCGCCATGCCGGCCAGAAATGCGCCGATGGCCAGCGACAATCCGAGCGATTCCGTAATCCAGGCAATGCCCATGGCTACAACTACGGAAGTAATCACCAGCACGTCGCGCATGTTCATGCTGACCAGCCGCTCCAGCATAAAAGGGATCACATAGCGCGCCGCAGCCAGAATAACGACGATGATCAGGATGGATTTGAACATCTTCCAGACGATCATCAGGGCGTCGGGACCGCTGCCGCCGGCAAGAAAGGGAATCATCAGCATCATCGGCACGACCATCAGATCCTGAGACAGAATGACGCCGATGGAAATTTTCCCCTGCGGCGAATCTTCATCGCTGCGGTCTTTCAAAAGCTTCAAGATCAAAGCCGAAGAGCTGTGCGTCAGGATAAAGCCGACAAAAATAGACTGATTCAAGCTCAGTTGCATTGCCAGGCCGATCAGCATGCCCACAATAAAAGTGCACAATATCTGCAAACCGCCGCTGAGAAAGATTTCCGACAAATTTTTTAAGAAGCGGGAAAACTGAATTTCGATACCAATGGTAAAAAGCAGGAAGGCCACGCCGATTTCCGCCATGAATTGAATACCGGCAGTGTCATCAATCAGCTTCAGGCCGAAAGGCCCGATGACGACGCCGGTAATCAAAAAACCGATGATGGAGGGTAGTTTAACCTTATTGAAAAGGTAAATGACAGGAATGGAAAAGCCCAGGATTATTAATAATTTTTTAAAGAAAAGAATGCCTTCCATTGCTTGTTTCCTTTTTTCGTTTTTGTTTCATTTATCTATCATTGATAACTTAATTTTCCAATAAAACATTCTTATTTTTCCAATATCTGATGGATTCGAAAATAACGGTCATGCATCGTGATACACCACGAAGCATGAAAATAACTTAAAACGCCTCTATTTTCATAGTAAAGTCACAAAAGTAACAATTTACAGGCAGCCGTTTTCATATTGACACACCGGAATTTCTTACCTATATTGCGCCTCACAATACTCTTGAAAAAACTTTTCCTCACGCCGGCGACGAGTTGAAAGATGATGACATTTTTTTCACAATTTTCCGGAAAAGTAATTTTCCTTTCCGTGGTAATCTGTCTGGTAGTAACTTTTACCACGGGATTGCACCACCATAACGACAGCTGTACACATTTTGATTGTCCTTTGTGCATCGCGGCCAACGTATTGTCCTCCGGCGTGGTGGAAGAAGGCGTCTCACTGTTGTTTTGCTTAGCAGCTGTTTTTGTTCTGCAGCCGAAAGCAACTTCTCACCGTCATTTCTCCATTTTTTTTATCTTTTCCAACAGGGCTCCCCCCGCAGTGTTATTCGTATAATTTATCAAAATAAACAGACATCTAAAGGTATCTTTTGATGAAGATAAAGGAGACACCTGTATGAAAAGAGGTTTTATTTTTTTTATCCTTCTTTGTTCGCTGGCAACGTCCGGCCATGTATTTGCTCAAAGTGACATTGAATCCAGAATACGGGCGCTGGAGGATGTTTTAAAAAAGCAGGCGGAAACTATCAAAGCTCAGCAAATAATGATTGATGATTTAAAAGCACAAATTAACAAGAAGACCGAAGTTGCTGCCGCACCGGAAAGCAAAGAAAAACCGGCGGAAGTTCAACCGGTGCAAAAGGCTGCCGGTTTATTCGGCGGCGCGGCAATGTCCAATCCGAATATCTCCCTGGTATTGAACACATACGGATACTCGTCCAATCTGACCACAGAAGAGGTCCGGAACCGGGGAATAGCCGGATACACCACCCGGGGAATAGACAGAAGAAACGGCTTTAATCTGGAGGCGGCGGAGCTTGCCTTATATGCGCCGGTAGATTCCTTTTTCAATCTCTATGCCACTATTCCCGTGACCGAAGACGGCGCCGAACTGGAAGAGGCATATTTTGTCACCACCTGTCTTCCCCGGGGACATCAAATCAAGGGAGGCAAGTTTAAAAGCGGGTTCGGCAGGCTTAACTCTCAGCATAGCCATGTCTGGGATTTCGTGGATGCCCCCCTTCCTTACCGGGCATTTATCGGCGACGAGGGCTTCAGTGAAAAAGGCATTCAGTACACCTATTTACTTCCTTTACCCTTTTACACTATTGTCGGCGTGGAAGCGCTGCAGGGTGACAACGACATGCTGTTTGGTTCCGATGCGGCCAGTGGAATCCATGCCTATACGGCGTTTTTTAAAGCTTCCCTGGATATAGGCAACAACTCGACCATTCTTTTCGGTCCGTCGGTCGTTACAGGAAAAACAAAAACGGATACGGTCGCCGCCGATTCCGATTTTTCCGGAGATACAACTTTATACGGGCTGGAATTCACCTACAAGTGGCAACCATCCAAAGACCGCGGCTTTAAAATACAGAGCGAATATCTCTTGCGGACCCAGTCGGGAGATTTAACCGATGCCGGTTCAGGCCTGGGGCAAAGCCTCGAAAGAAGCCAGGATGGATTATATTTTCAAGGCATCTATAAACAGGCGGATTGGGAGTTCGGCGCCCGCTATGATATTCTCGGCCTCTTTAAGGACGATTATACCCTGGCCGGGGAAAAACAGGATTGGGGCCGCCGCCCCTGGCGGGCAAGCGGGATGATTAATTATAACTTCTCCGAATTCAGTCTACTGCGGCTGCAATACAACCACGATGAATCGGATGTAACCGGAAAACCAAACGATGAGCTTTTTCTGCAATTTATCTTTACCATCGGCGCTCATCCCGCCCATAAGTTTTAAGGAGGTATCGTCATGAAAAAACTGTTAATATCTTTTCTCCTTGTTCTAACCCTCGCCGCTCCGGCTGTGGCCAAAATCAATGTTGTGGCTACACTGCCCTGGATTGGCAGCATTGCAGGAGATCTGGGAAAAGATAAAGTAAATATAAAAGTCCTCGTGAGACCCAGCCAGGATCCGCATCAGATAGAAGCCAAACCAAGCATGATTCTGGCGGCAAGAAACGCCGATCTCCTCATGTACAATGGTCTTGACCTCGAAATAGGCTTCCTGCCGATACTTCTTGAATCTTCACGAAACAACAGGATCCAGCCCGGAAAGTCCGGGAATCTGGACTGCTCGCAATTTATCAATGCCATTGAAAAACAGGAAACGGTGGACCGGAGCATGGGAGACGTGCATCCATTGGGCAATCCCCATTATCATCTTTCCGCCCGTAATATCATGCAGGTTGCCCGGGGAATGAGTCAGGCCTTAGCTAAATCAGATCCGGAAAATGCCTCCGTTTACAGAGCAAATCTGGCTTCCCTGGAAAGCAGGCTGCAAAAAAAACAAAACCAGTGGTCGAAAATACCGCTGAGAGGGAAAAAATATATAGCATATCATAAATTCTTTGAATATACGGCGCGAGACTATGGATTTCAGATAATTGATTATATTGAGGAAAAACCGGGCATACCGCCTTCGGCGCGCCATGTAAGCAAACTTCTTGCATCGGCGAAGAAATCCGGGGCCAGCGGCATTTTGACTACGGCGTATTACGGTAAAAAAGAAGTCCACGCCCTGGCCCAAAAGACCGGCCTTCGCAGCATCGTTGTTCCTCATGACGTCGGTTCAGCCGCCGGTATCAACGACTGGTTTTCCTTAATGGATGCGGTTCTGAAATCCCTGGAATAGAGAGGTTATTATGATGGAGGCGGCAGGCTTTTTACTTTACCCTTTTGCAGCGTGCATTATCCTGATTCTGATTCATACCTACTTCGGCATTCACATCCTGGAGCGGGGGATTATCTTTGTCGATCTTTCGCTGGCGCAGTTTGTCGGGGTCGGGATCGCCTGTTCTTTTCTCTACGGTCATGATGGTGCGGCCAGGTGTGTTCTCCCGATAGCTTTTGCCGTGCTGGGCGCCTTCATTCTTTCTCTTTCCCGCCTTATTGCCAGGCATACCAATATCGAAGCCTTTATCGGCGTTCTTTATATCTTTTCACTGGCCGCATGCATTCTTATTCTCGACCGGTCTCCGCATGGGATGGAGGAGTTCAAGGCAATTTTGAACGGCGACATTATCTGGATCAACGGCAGAGATATTTTCACTGCTTCCGTTTTGTACGCCGCCATCGGTATTTTTCACTTTATCTTCCGGGAAAGGTTTCTCAGCCTTTCCCGCGACGGAAAAGGCAGTTATTTCTGGGAATTTATCTTTTTCCTGAGCTTCGCGGTAGTGCTGACCAAATCAGTACAGATGGCGGGAATTCTGCAGGTATTTGCTTTTCTGATAATACCGGCGCTGATCGGCAGACTGTTCACCAGAGAACCGCTCCGGATTCTAATCGGCGGCTGGCTGCTGGGCATCATTTCCAGTTTACTTGGATTATCGGCATCTTATAAGTGGGATCTGCCCGCCGCACCGCTGATTGTCGCCTCTCTGAGCTGCTTTTTCTTTATAATGCTGGCAGTGAAAGCAACGGCAGGGCCGGCGGAAAAAAATTAGAGCTTATTTTCTACAACTTTCGCTGCAGGATTTGTCTCCTGTCGCGCGCTGTGGTATGATCGGCGTCAATTAATGTCACAGTTTTAATCTGACGGATTGCAAATAAAAAAAGGAGATATGCAGATGAAAAGATCATGGATTTTGATGATGGCGGCGGTATTGACGATGCTGGTATTGACTATTGGCTGCGGTAAAAAAGAAGAGCACAAAGAGATAAAACCGGAGATGAAAGCGCCTGTAGCTCAGGAACTCTCGGCAACAATCGTGACTAAATCCGGCGATCAGACCGTATCAATGAAAATATATATGAAACCGGATAAATTCCGCACGGACAACGAAATGGCGGGAGCGTCCACCATCGTCAGAAAAGACCTCAACAAGGTCTGGACTATCATGACCGCCCAGAAGACTTATATGGAAATGGAGGGGATAACCGATGATCAAAACCTGCCGGCGACCGAAGAAAAAATCAAAGGAGAAGTCAGCCGTAAAGAAGTGGGCAGCGAAACCGTCAACGGTCATCCGGCAATAAAATATGAGATAACCGCCAAAATGGGTGACACAGTTATGCAGGTTTACCAGTGGTGGGCCAAGGACATCAACTTCCCGGTGAAGACGGCGGCGGTTGACGGCAGTTGGACCACGGAATACAAAGACATTAATGTCGGCAGCCAGGCGGACAGCCTTTTCGAAATTCCCGCCGGTTTCAAGAAAATGACCATTCCGGGAATGCCGGCGGGCATGAAGATTCCGGATATGAAGACTAAATAAAGATTTCTTAACAATATTAGTATTGACAAACGAACGGGAAAAACATAGCATAAAAAAAATTAATAAATTACAGGCGCTATGAACACAACGGCAATCCGACCCATTATAATTAGCAGCATTATAATTAGCCTCTCCACAGGAGGACTGGTCGTGGTGTAGTACACTGTATATACAAGGAAATTTAAAACCGCTGCCAGGAATCCTGGCGGCGGTTTTTTTTGAAAGCGAGGAGAAAATGACAACAGATCAGGTTTTAATTTACGACACTACTTTGAGAGACGGCGCGCAGGGCGAGCAAATTAATTTTTCCGCAGAGGAAAAACTGCGCATTGCTCAGCGCTTCGATGAACTGCATTTCCATTACATCGAAGGCGGCTGGCCGGGGTCTAATCCCAAAGATCTCCGTTTCTTCGAGATGGCGCAAGATATCCATTTCAAGCATTCCCGTTTAACGGCATTCGGCAGCACCCGCAAACCGCATATCAAACCATCCGCATGCGCGAACCTGAACGCTCTGATCAAAGCCGGAACGCAGGCCGTCGCCATATTCGGCAAGTCATGGGATCTGCATGTCCACGAAATCCTCAAAATCGATCTGGAAGAAAATTTACGCATGGTCGGCGATTCCATCAATTATCTCAAAGACATGGGCAAGGAAGTGCTTTTTGATGCCGAACATTTTTTTGACGGTTACAAGAATAATCCCGGGTATGCCGACAAAGTAATTCAAACCGCCCTGGCTGCAGGCGCCGACATGATCATTCTTTGCGACACCAACGGCGGATCAATGCCCCATGAAATCAGTGCAATCATTAAAAAAGTCTCTTCTCATATTCCCCTGGGCATAACGGGCATTCATGCCCATAATGACTGCGGGCTGGCTGTGGCCAACTCCATCGCCGCCGTGCGGGAAGGAGTTAAAATGGTTCAGGGCACCGTCAACGGCTACGGAGAGAGATGCGGCAATGCCGATCTGATTCTGCTTGCCGGCAATCTGCAGCTGAAGATGGGGAAAAATTGTCTGCCGCCGGAGTCAATCCGTCAGTTGACCAACCTCTCCCACTATGTCAGTGATACCGCCAACGTACCGCCGTTGAACTCGCGTCCTTTTGTCGGGCGCAGCGCTTTTGCCCACAAAGGCGGCGTGCATGTCAGCGCCGTGGCAAAAAATTCTGCGGCCTACGAACATATGCAGCCGGAACTTGTCGGCAATCGCAGGCGGGTGCTCGTTTCCGATTTGGCCGGTAAAAGTAATGTTGAATATAAAGCCCGGGAACTGGGTATAAATCTGGCCCGAAACGCATCCTTGAGCAAAAAAATCGTCCATGAAGTCAAGCTGATGGAAGACCGGGGTTTTCAGTTTGACGCCGCCGACGGTTCTCTCTCCCTGCTGATTAAAAAGGCGATCGGCGAATTTGTCGACCCCTTTACACTGGAATGTTTCAGCGTGGTTACATCGCGCACTGAAAACAATCCCTGTCTGTCCCAGGCGACCATTAAAATTTCCGTCGACGGCGAAGAAGAATTAACCGCCGCCGAAGGAAACGGCCCGGTAAACGCACTGGATCATGCCCTGCGCAAAGCGCTGGTAAAATTTTACCCCCGGATCCGGGAAATGCACCTGGTTGATTTTAAAGTGCGTACACTGGAAGGGTCGGAAGGTACGGCGGCAAGGGTCCGTGTTCTGCTGGACTCCACCGACGGTGAGGAAGTATGGAGTACCATTGGAGTTTCGGAAAATATTATAGAGGCCAGCTGGCAGGCTCTGGTGGACAGCATTGAATATAAACTCAGTAAAGACAAGTCCGCTCAGGATAAACTCCCAAAAGTGAACTTGCCGAAAATCGAATAATTAAATTTTTTTCGTGAAGCTTCAATTGCCATATTTTGCAATTCCTGATATAAAACTCGTTTGATAAATTACTTATCAGGAACCAGGCTCATGCTCTCGATTAACACCCAGAATCCGCAAATGCGGCTAATTAGAAAAGCCGTCGACGTATTGCGTAATGGCGGTGTTATAATTTATCCGACTGATACGGTTTATGGATTGGGCTGCAGCTTATCCAATAAAAAAGGTATTGAAAAAATTTACGAAATTAAAAGAAGAGATAAGAAAAAACCTCTTAGTTTCATCTGTTCTGACTTGAAACATATCAGCCAATACGCCAAAGTTACTGACTATGCTTACAAAACAATGAAACGTCTTTTGCCTGGTTCCTATACTTTCATTCTCGAAGCGTCGCGTCTGGTGCCGAAGATAATTTTGCCGAAAAGACCGACAACAGGAATCAGAGTACCCGATAATAATATTTGTCTGGCCCTGGTCAGTGAACTGGGGCAACCGATCATCAGCACGAGCGTGAAAACGGCGGAAGGTGAAGATATGGGAAGCCCCTATATAATTGAGGAACAATGGGGCAAACTGGTCGATCTCATAATCGACGGCGGCAACATCATCCCCGAACCTTCGAGCGTAATCAGCCTGGTTGATGACGAAATTGAAATTATAAGGATCGGAAAAGGCGACGTCAGTGCCTTTATATAAATAACGGCCCGACTGCTCAGCATTCCATTTTAAAATCAGCAATGATAGCAAGGCAATAAGAATAAGGCACAGGGGCATACGCGGAGATCGCCCCCGAAGCCGATTCCGAGCCGGCAAAGGCAGAGCTTGATTTAGAACCGGAATCAGAAGAGCAGAGTCTGTAAAAAATCCGGCTGCGCGACGACGCACCTGACTGCAGACAGGCCAAGAAGGACATTTATGAAACATACAATGCTTATTAATGCTGTTCACAAGGAACAGAAGCGGATGGCCACCGTCGATGAAAAAGGGAAACTCATCGAATTCAATATTGAAATGTCGATGAAAGACCGCATTACGGGAAACATTTACAAAGGTAAAGTTCTAAAAGTTGAAAGGGGTCTGCAGGCGGCTTTTGTTGATTATGGAAGCGGCAAGGACGGTTTTCTCCCCCTGCGCGACGTCAATCGCGAATACTTGACCGAGCAGGAAAACGGCCAGGGCAACGGTAAACCGGTGCTCAAAGTTGGACAGGAACTGCTGGTTCAGGCTGTGCGGGAAGTTACCGGCAACAAAGGCGCTCTTTTAACTTCCTATATTTCCCTGCCCGGCAGGTACCTTGTCCTGATGCCCAACAAGCCCGGCAGCGGCATATCACGCAAGATTGAAAACGAAGAAGAGCGTCAGAAAATCAAAAATCTGATGGGGCAGATTAAGATCCCGGACAACATGGGATTTATTGTCCGGACCGCCGGCATCAACAGGACCAAACCGGAAATTTACCGCGACTATCAGCATCTGATGCGCCTTTGGAAAGAAATTGTAAAAAAAGCCGATAGCCTCGTTGGTCCGATAATTGTTTATCAGGAAACAGACTTCGGTGTTCGCTCGCTGCGCGACTATCTGACCCCGGAAATTGAAGAAATTCTGGTCGACGACTGCGATACGTACCGCAAGATGCGCGCTTACATGAAGGCAGCCGTGCCCCGCAATGTAAAAATAGTCGTCCACTATAAGGAAAAGACCCCTCTTTTTGAGCGCTTCGGGCTCGAAGAACAGATAGGCATTATTTATCAGGAGCGTGTTGATCTTAAATCCGGCGGCTATATTATCATTAATCCCACCGAAGCAATGATTACCATCGATGTCAACTCCGGGCGCGGCTCGAACAAACGTAATATTGAGGAAACTGCTTTTAAAACGAATTTGCTCGCCTGCGAAGAAATTGCCCGTCAATTGCGGCTGCGCGACCTGGGCGGACTTATCGTCATCGATTTCATCGACATGATGGAAAAGAAGAATGTGGCGGAAGTGGAAAAGGCCTTTAAGAAAGCATTGAGTCTGGACCGGGCCAGAATCCAGCTTTCCCGCATTTCGAAGTTTGGTCTTCTGGAATTGTCACGGCAGAAAAAACAGCCGACCATTCAGGAGATCAGCTATACGACCTGTCCCTACTGCGGCGGTAGCGGTTTCCGGCCCTCACTGGAATACGCGGCATTAAGCGCCTTCCGGAAAATCGAATCAGAAGCAGTCAAAGGAAATTATTCCGATCTCAGAGTTACCCTTCCCCACGAAATTGCCAATTATATCCTCAATCAGAAAAAAGCCGAGCTCTTAAAAATGGAATCTGCCTTCGGGTTGGCTCTGCATATTTTTGGTAGTGGAAAAATGCCCTGGGATAAACTGGAAATGCAGTATACCCTGAAAGAAAAGGAGCTACCTGAACCTGCATCTCAGGAGGAAGCAGCACCGGCGGCGCCGGTGGAAACGCCGGCAGAGACCCCGGCGGAGACTCCGGCGCAGGAAAATCAGACCGGAGGGGAAACTCCGGCAGCTAAAAAACGCCGGCGCCGCCCACGCCGGCGCAAACCGGCGGAGACGCGACAGGAAAGCAGCACCGGCGATGATTCTGCAACCCCGGTTACGGTTTCTGAGACAACGGAGCAAACGAAACGCGATTTACCGGCAAACAGTGCCGCCAAATCATCCGTGCCGGCGGATGCGGCATCCGTGCCTGCTGCCCAGCCGGTGGAATCTAAACCGCTTTTGATAACGCCGGCAGAGCCGTCGATACCGGAAACACCACCGCCGGAATCAAGTGAACCGGTCGCTCCCAAAACCGGAAGATCAGGTAGATCCAGGTTCAATCGTAAAAAGAATCATCCTGAAAAGTAATTTCATTGCTTACAGTTTCAAGGGGAGGATATCATGTTTTACAAACAGGACCATTCCGGCTACAAACAGGCGGTACCCGGCGTATGGATGAAAACCCTGGTTTACGGAGAGAAGACTCTCTTTACAGAGTTCAAACTGGAAGCGGGCTTTACATTACCAAGGCATGCGCATGAACATGAGCAAACCGGTTATCTGGTAGCGGGGAAAATTAAACTTACCATCGGCAAGACAACCTACGACGTTCTGCCCGGCGACAGCTGGTGCATCCCCGGTTCAGTTGAGCATGAAGCTCAAATAATCGCCGATTCCGTGGCCATTGAAGTATTTTCTCCCGTGAGAAAGGATTATTTGCCGCAGCCAGAAAAGATGACCTCGTAAAAAGGCCGGATGATTCGCGCGCCTTGCCTGCAACCATTTTACGAGTCCATCAGAAAAATAGAAATTTTTCCTATAGGTTTGCGGCCAGACCGTATACATCTACCCGGCAGTATTCTTTAAATCCCACCTGCCGATAAACCCCCAACCCGTCGGGCGACGACTGTAAAGTGGCGAAGCTCAGGCCGGCCCGCCGGGCATAACGCAGAGTCTCCTGCATCAGAGACAGGCCGATTCCCTTTCTTCTGTGCTCAGCCAGCGTGCAAACAAAATAAATGCCACCCGTGTCTTTGTGCAGAAACAATAATGATGTCGCCGCCGGTTTTTCATTCCAGAAGGCAAGAAAATATTTTTGCGGCGAGTCGGGGTTCAAATTGAATGTATCAATAAACCGATTATATTGCCGTCTTGTCTCCGGAGGAAAATCAAAACCGGCAAATGATACCTCCTCCCATAAAGCCAGATTTTCTCTATCTCCGACCTGTATGATCTGCAGCCTGTCATCAGACTGTTCTGTGTATGAAGCGGTTAAATCCGTAAAAAGAGACGGAATGCGGTCAACAACGGCGAACCCCTCCGCTTGCAGCATTTCCGCGGTCAAAGGCGACCGGGCACGGGGAAACACCCACCACCAGAAAGGCAGACCGTTTTCCCGGAAATGATTTTTAATGATCGAAATCGTTTTACTGTCGGCCGCCGTCAGAGGTTTTTCATTCCAGGCCATGTTAAGATCGGCGGACGCAATATCCGTTCTCATAGCCCAGATTGCACCGCTATTGTAAGTTGATGAATTAAGAGCACCCCAGCAGCGGCAGTTGGCAAAAAAAGTTTCTTCGATAGATTTGATTATATTCACGATCTGCCGGATATTAGAAAAAATTTATCTTCTCGTCGTCCCGGTGGGATAATTTTGAAAATTAGTCTTAATTTTGGGATTTTCGAAATCTTCCTGGGTCATTTTGGAAATCGTTTCCGCCGCCATGATATCCAGCTTTAATCTTTTGATTTTAGCATCATAGGAAGGCAGCGCTTTCTTATAGCGCTGCCTTTGCGCGACTTCCATAAACGGCTGGTCTTTGAGCTGCTTCAACATGGAATCTCTGGTCGCAATAGTTTCCGCCAGGAGTTGCTTTAATTGTGTGATCCGGTCACCGACATCTTTATGTTCAATTGTATTGGGCTTAACCAGGTCCTGTTCAATTTTGGCCTGTGATATTTCCGGTCCCGCCTTGGGCATTGATGGTTTGCCGAAGACCGCGGGGTTTACGACTTTGGGATCAAAAGGTTTCTGCCGAGAAGGAGGAAAAGAAGCAGGAGAAGAAAACTCTTCGACGGCGGGCGTCGGCTGCTCTTCTTTCGGTTTAAGCTGTGATTTCAGGCAGACGTCAATAACGAAGGTGCCTTTTTCCGTCTGAAAGGGCAGAACAATACTGGGGCCGGAAACGATATGGCGCACCATGTGTTGTTTGCCGTAAACAATCGTCGGAATGGCTGCAAAGACCTTCAGATCATCCTTTTCCATTAACTTTCTGGCGGCTCCGGAAATAATGTTGGTCAGCTCGCCGGCTGTATCCAGAACCTCCTTATTCATTTCCGTATGATTTTCACCGAGCATATTGTTGGCAACATAAATAATGCATTCTTCACTGAAAGAGAGAGCAAGTGATCCAATGGCGTCTCCCGTCATACCGATTATTCCGGAAACATCGCCGCAGGCGGTATCATTGGTCTTCACGTATGGTTTGCCGGCTACGGGTTTTATACAGGCCATTTTTTCCAGTACTTCGAGAGTACCGTTCAAAAAAGGATTGATGAATTTGACATCCATAATAAATAGCAAGTCCCCGATAATACCATCTTGATATTGTTTAGACAGGCGGCGGCATTCAGGCGCTGCGGGAAAGTCTTGTCCAACTGCAGCTATTCCATTGCTCGTCAATTTTTTCTTCAGTCTTAACTGACGGATGCAATCCACATTTAACTGCAAAGTATCGATGAAACGCCAGAGAACCGGTCAATTCGGGATGAAATACGGTTACCAGAATGTTTGTACTTTCCGCCGCAGCAATGTAATCGTCAATTTCCAGCAATACCTTAACATCTTTTCCGGTTTTCCATATTTTAGGTGCGCGAATAAAAGTCAGGGGAACCGGATCGTCCGCCACCTGCGGAATCCGCGCCTCGATCTGGAAGCTGTCCAGTTGACTGCCGAAACTGTTGCGCTCTATTTCAATATCAATCAATCCCAGACAGGAATCTTCGCCGACAACATGCCCGGCCAGCAATATGGCCCCGGCGCAGGTGCCCCAAATTTTCATTCCCCGCGCATAGGCTTTTAACAGGGGCTCCTTGATCTTGAAAATATTGATTAAGCGGGTCATGCAGGAACTTTCACCACCGGGAATAATCAGACCCGCTAAATTATGAAAATCAGATACTTGCTTGACTCTTCCGGCGTCGATTCCCAGGCGCTGCAGGTGGTCGAGATGCTCACAGACTCCGCCCTGTAAATCAAGGACGCCAATAACACCGGCCTTTTTTTTCTTCTTACTGTTCATTATATCGTGTTCTCGTGGAAGTGCCGCCATTTTTATTCCACTTCGGAATTACCACCCGCGCTTCGCCAGGATCTGCTCTTCCGGAATTTGCGCTATCTCCAGGCCGGGCATAGCTTCTCCCAATCCCATCGATGCCTCCAATATTTTCTTGGGATCATTGAAATAAGCAGTCGCTTTGACGATAGCGGCAGCGCGTACCCGGGGATCCGCCGATTTGAAGATGCCTGATCCGACAAAAACCCCGTCACAGCCCAGCTGCATCATCAGAGCGGCGTCGGCTGGTGTGGCAATGCCGCCGGCGGCGAAGTTAACCACGGGCAGCCGCCCCAATTCTTTCACTTTCAGCGCCAGTTCGTAAGGCAAACCGTTGGCTTTGGCGAAACCGGTTACTTCTTCCACGGGCATCTGCGTAAGCTGCCGAATTTCGCGGTTCATTGTTCTCATATGGCGGACGGCCTCAACCACATTACCGGTTCCCGCCTCGCCTTTGGTACGGATCATCGCCGCACCTTCAGCAATCCGGCGCAGCGCTTCACCCAGATTACGGGCGCCGCACACAAACGGAATGGAAAATTTGGTTTTATCGATATGGCACTCCTCATCCGCCGGTGTTAATACTTCGCTTTCGTCAATATAATCGATGCGCAACGCTTCCAAAATTTGCGCTTCCACAAAATGACCGATGCGGGCTTTGGCCATAACGGGAATCGATACAGCCTTCTTGATCTTGGCGATCATCGCCGGGTCGGACATCCGGGCAACTCCACCATCCTTGCGTATATCGGCAGGCACACGTTCGAGAGCCATTACCGCTACCGCTCCGGCTTCTTCAGCAATTTTGGCCTGTTCTACATTGGTTACATCCATTATGACGCCGCCCTTTAACATCTGCGCCAGTTGTATATTTAATTCATACCTTTTTGCATCCACTTAAGTCGCCTCCTAGATTTCAAAAATATCTTTTTATTATCTCATTATGAAAATGATTTATATAAATTGTGGTTTCTTATGCAACGGCTCCATTGCATTCGTCAAGCACAATTATCGTAAATACCAAGTTGCATTCAAAGCATAACGCGGCGGCAAGAAGGAGGCTCCGCAGGCGTATTAGTAATACGTTGAGGAAGCCGACGACGCAGCCAACAAAGTTAGGCAAAGACCGGGTGTGCATCCCGCAGGGGAGCACATAAAAAATAAGGATATTTCCTTACCGGTAATTGACACGTGCCAAGTGGCAATTACATGCGGCTTGGTATCACCAGAGCATTCTCGTCTTGATTCCGTGTTCATGCAGGTATTGTTTGATCTGGGCGATTGTGTAGGTGCGGTAATGAACCATGGAAGCGATCAGCGCCGCATCGGCCTTGCCGGTTGTGAGCACTTCCGCCAGATGCTCGGGCTTTCCCGCGCCGCCGGACGCGATCACCGGGATCTGCACATTTTCCGAAATCATCGCCGTTAGATTCAGTTCATATCCATCCTGTGTGCCGTCGGCGTCTATCGAGTTCAGACAAATTTCACCGGCGCCCAGTTTTTCCGCTTCGCGGGCCCACCATAAGGCGTCGATGCCGGTATATTGCCTGCCGCCGTTAATGACTATTTCATAGCCGGAAGGAATCTTGTCGGTTACAGCCACTTTTTTTACATCCATTCCCAGAACTATGCACTGGCTGCCGAAAGCCTGGGCGCCTTGAGCAATGATTTCCGGGTTGGCTACGGCGGTGGAATTGACGCTGACCTTTTCCGCCCCGGCCATGATCACCCGCCGCATATCTTCCAGATTGCGAATGCCGCCGCCGACGGAAAAAGGAATGAAAATCGTCCGGGCTACGCGGTCAACAACGTCGATCATGATTTCACGCCCGTCGGATGACGCTGTGATATCATAAAACACGATCTCGTCGGCGCCCTGTTCGTAATATTCCCGGGCAGCCTCCACCGGATCACCGATATCAATATTCCCTTTAAATTTAATGCCTTTTGTCAGTTTACCGGCCCGGACATCCAGGCAGGGAATTATTCGTTTAGATATCATCACCCCTCCAGTTGCAGAAATTCCGTAAAATCTGCAGGCCCGGCCGGCCGCTCTTTTCGGGGTGAAACTGCATGGCCACAAGATTTTTTTCCGCCAGCACTGAACAAAATTCGATTCCATAATCCGTAACGCCCAGAACGACGGAATCGTGCGCCGGCGCGGGGTAATAGGAATGGACAAAATAGAACTCCGCCCCCGCCGGGATATCCTGAAAAACAGGATGCGGACGCCGCAATTGAACGGAGTTCCAACCCATATGCGGAATTTTCAACGATCTCCCCTCGTACTGCATGCCGGCAGGGAAACGTCTTGTGGAGCCGCCGACGAGGCCGATACACGGAGTATCATTTTCCTCACTGTAGTCAAAAATAATTTGCGTACCCAGACAGATGCCCAGAAGAGGCTTGCCGGTTGCTACCCAGTTTTTGAGCCAGACATCCAGTTTTTTCCGGCGCAAATAAACCATAGCCTCACCGGCGGCGCCGACTCCCGGAAAAATAACGTGACTGGCCGCTTCCAGCTTTTCGATTTTGTCTGTTATCAAAAAATCTTCCCCTATGCACTGCAGAGCGCGGGCCACACTGGTGAGATTTCCGGCCTTGTAATCAATAATTGCAATCATAAATTTCTTTTCAAAAGTAGTAATTTTCTAAAATGCTAGCAATTTTTATACTCAAAGTTCAACAACTAATTCATTTTTCCCCGGTGTAACGCATCCCCTGCCAACTGTCGCGGCGATCCAATTCGCGATTAATCGAATTTAACACATCCAGCTTGTTGCCCGCCCAGGCCGGAGCCAGGAAAATATCCCGGTAGCCGTCGGCGGTGAGCCGCTGAATCACCATCTCCGGCGGCAGAAGCTCCAGCACGTCAGCCGTCAGCTCCGCATATTTTTTCTTGCTGATCATCGGAATGATTCCATTTTTGTACATACCTCCCATGATCGTACCATCCAGAACCAGCAGCGAATGAATCTTAATGCCGTTGATCGGCAGGGCGGCTATGGTTTTGGCCGTTTCTATGACATCTTCGTCACTTTCACCGGGTAATCCGATAATAATGTGTACACAAATGTTCAGTTTGCCGCCGGCAAGCGAATTTACCGCATCTCGAAATTGCTGAAAATCATGTCCCCGGTTGATGAAGTGCAGGGTCTTGTCGTGAACCGATTGCAAGCCCAGTTCCACCCAGACATGATAGTCTTCCGCATACCGCTTTAACAGCGAGACCGTTTCCGGTGCGAGGCAATCCGGACGCGTGCCGATGGAAAGACCGATGACATCTTTTTCGCTTAATGCTTCATCGTAACAGCGCTTTAAATGATCGCAGGGCGCATAAGTATTGGTAAATGTCTGGAAGTAGGCAATAAATTTATCCGCGGAACCGGCATAATATTTTTTGCCGCTTTGTATTTGCTCTGTAATTGATGGAAGTGCGCCGAACTGGCGCAGCTTGGAGCCCCGCCCATCGCAGTAAATGCAGCCGCCAACCGCCACATGGCCGTCGCGGTTGGGGCAGGTAAAGCCCGCGTCGATGGATAATTTATGCACATTACAGCCGAATAAATTACGCCAGTAACTTTTCAGGTCATAATATCTCTTTTTGTTTTTCCAGAATTCCGGTTTAGCCATAATCATATTTTAAGACCTGGGCAGAACTACTCTTTGTCATTGCGAACGCAGTGAAGCAATCTCATAACTGTGCGAATATTATAGAGATTGCCGCGTCGCTTTGCTCCTCGCAAAGACACACAAATACTTTTTGCGAAGGTCTTATTTTATATTGTGTTTTTTGACGGAATACTATTAATTTAATGCAAGCGCAAGCTTTTGGTTTTTGGAGGAAAATTTAATTGAGTGACAATTACGATATCATCGTTGTAGGCGGCGGTCATGCCGGATGCGAAGCAGCCCTGGCGGCGGCGCGCATGGGCTGCCGGACCCTGCTTTTCAATATTAATCTGGATTCGATAGCGCTCATGTCGTGCAATCCAGCCATTGGTGGACTGGCCAAGGGGCAGTTGGTCAAGGAGATCGACGCCTTGGGCGGCGAGATGGGCAGAATTGCCGATAAAACGGCATTGCATTTTCGTCTCCTCAATGCCTCCAAAGGCCCGGCGGTTCATTCTTCCCGCGTGCAGTGCGACAAGCAGCAATACCGGCTCGCCATGAAGACGGTGGTCGAGCGGCAAACAAATCTGCACATCCGGCAGGCCATGGTCGAGCGGCTGGTAATTGAGGGAAGAGAAATTCAGGGCGTGCTGGATCAGACGGGATTTTTCTACGCCGCCCCGAAAGTAATTATCACCACCGGAACATTTTTGAACGGCCTTGTCCACATCGGTACTTCGCATATCGCCTCCGGCCGGGCCGGTGAACTGGCGTCGGTACAGCTGGCCGATTGCCTCAAAGAACTGGGCTTCGAAATCGGCAGAATGAAAACAGGAACACCGCCGCGCCTCAAGGCCTCGACAATTGATTTTACCCGCCTGGAGCGTCAGGACAGCGATCCGGAGCCGCAGCCTTTTTCCTTTACCACCAAACAATTGCGCCCGGAACGTCTGCCTTCCTACTTTTCCGCGACATCCTCCGCAACGCACCGTCTGATCCGCGACAATATCCGTTTTTCTCCGTTATATTCCGGCGTCATTAAGGGAATCAGCGCCCGCTACTGCCCTTCTCTGGAAGATAAGGTGATGCGCTTTGCCGCGCGCGAGGCGCATCCGGTGGTCCTGGAGTACGAAGGACTGGATACGGAAGAGATGTATTCCAAAGGACTGGGCAACAGCCTTCCGCTGGAGTTGCAGCAAAAAATAGTCAACAGCGTTCGCGGTCTGGAGCAGGCGGAAATCATGCGACCGGCTTACGCCATTGAATACGACTTCGTCCAGCCGACGCAGTTAAAACCGACGCTGGAAACCAAGCTCATCTCCGGTTTATATCTGGCCGGGCAGATCAACGGCACTTCCGGCTACGAAGAAGCCGCGGCTCAGGGCCTTTGGGCGGGAATCAACGCCGTACTGGCGCTGCAGGGAGCGCCGCCGTTTATTCTCGACAGATCGGAAGCATATATCGCCGTTCTGATCGACGATCTGGTTACCCGCGGTGTGGACGAACCCTATCGCATGTTTACGTCGCGCGCCGAATATCGCCTGATTCTGCGTGAAGACAACGCCACCATCCGCCTGATGGGCAAAGGCTGTGCACTGGGTCTTGTAGATCGTGCCTATTATCGCGACCTTCAGGACAAAATGAAATGCATCGAACAGGGCATCGCCCGTCTGAAAACATCGTCCGTCAAGCCGGTGCCGGAAATAAATGAAAAACTCGCCGGCATCAACTCTCCGCCTTTGAACAACCACAGCACGCTTTACGGACTGTTGAAGCGCCATGAAATTGCCTATGACGATCTGGCTGGATTTCCCGGCTGGCAACCCGAGGATGACCCCTTTGTGAAAAAACAGATTGAAATCGAAACCAAGTACGAAGGCTACATCAAGCGCCAGTTTGAAGCGACCAGAAAATTAAAGGATCAGGAAAAGAAGAAGATTCCCAAGGACTTTGATTATTCCGCTGTTCCCGGCCTTTCCAACGAACTGAAGGCAAAACTTGCCAAAGTGGCCCCGCAGACACTGGGACAGATGGAGCGCATCCCCGGCATAACCGAAGGCGCCATCTCCGCCGTACTGATTATGCTGAAGAAGCAGGAGTTGGCGGTTCATTCCTCCAAAAAGAATGAAGCCGATTAAAATTTCCGGGAAAAAATAAATGCGATATTCAAAATTAATCACGTCTTTGTTCTTCATCAGCAGCCAGATGTCACAATCCCCATACATTGACGCGAGCGGCAGATTTGATCTTCGCGTCGCCGGGCAAGGCAGCGGGGTGAAGAGGATCTGCCCGTGATCTCCAACCCCTTTTTGATCGTCGCTTTCCTCGTAACTGCCGAAATACTGGTTCTGCAGCTCTCCCGCCACCAGCGCACGCGGCGCTTCTTTGACCTGCTGCCGGCGGTGTTCTGGATCTATTTTCTGCCGATGCTGGCCGCAACCTTCGGGTTGATTAACGCAAAAAGCCCCGTATACGGTTTGATCACCACCTGGCTGCTGCCGGCGAGCCTCGTATTGCTTCTGCTGGGGGTGGACATGAAGGCTATTCTGCGGCTGGGACCGGCGGCGTTGTCAATGTTCTTTGTCGGCTCCGCCGGCATCATAACCGGCGCCGTTATTTCGTTCACCCTGTTCAAACCGCTGATCGGCAATGATTTCTGGTCCGGCTTCGGGGCCCTTTCCGCCTCCTGGACGGGGGGCAGCGCAAACCTGATTGCGGCCAAGGAGGCCCTGTCTGTCCAGGACGCGGTCTTCGCGCCGATAGTGATTGTCGATACTGTTGTGCCGTACATGTGGATGGGCGTGATGATAGCCGCGGTTGGCCTTCAGCCCGCATTCGACCGCTGGAATCGCGCCGATCGCACCGTACTGGAACATCTGGAAAGGAGCGCCGGTGACCGGTCTGCCGAGGCCGACGGCACCAGGACCCTGTCGGGTGTCGTTCTCGCCCTGCTTGTCGCCTGCGCGGGAAGCGGCGCGGCGCATCTGCTCGCCCGGCAGCTGCCGCATATAAAAGACATAGCAAACAGCTACACCTGGACGATCATCATTGTGTCCATCATCGGCATCATGCTGTCTCTCACACCGGCCCGTAAACTGGAGCGATCCGGCGCCACCCGGACCGGCTACGACCTCCTCTATTTCGTACTGACGGCCATCGGCGCCAAGGCGTCGGTTGCCTGCATCAGTTCTGCTCTGGTGCTCATTGCCGCAGGAATGCTGATCGTTGCGATTCATGCCGCCGTTCTGCTGGTTGGCGCGCGGCTCATAAAGGCACCCATGTTTCTGGTTGCCGCTGCAAGCCAGGCCAACATCGGCGGGGTTGCGTCGGCGCCCATAGTGGCGGAAATCTATCAGCCGGGCCTGGCTTCCGTCGGCCTGCTTTTGGCAATACTGGGGAATATTGTCGGCACCTGGCTGGGAATTGCCTGCGCGCAATTGTGCCGCATAACGAACTTCGCATTTTAATTGCTGTCTCCGAAATAAATTGGTAAAGGAGTATTCTGAAAAAATTTTTATTATTGCATTAATCGGGAACTGGGATGTGCCTAACTCCGGTTAATGTTTTGGTTATTGAAAATTGCGAAAAACAAACCCATGTGATATTATTAGTTGCAAAATTACAGGAGATATATCATGCACGGCACAAAAGAAATCATTCAAGAGGCCGCCGCGCTTCCCGTGGAAGAACGTATCATTGTGGTGGATTCACTTCTGCGCACCCTGAACATCCCGAACCCAGATATTGATAATGAATGGGTTGGCGTTGCCAAGCAGCGACTTGCCCAACTCCGTTCCAGACGCGTCGAGTCAATTTCCGGTGATCTTGTCTTCGCTAAAATTAAAGAGCGCTTTGCCAGATGACTTTTGTCTTTCACCCGGAAGCCGAGGCAGAATTCCTTGCTGCCGTCTCATATTACGAAGAGTGCGAGGTGGGACTGGGTGAAGACTTTTCGCTGGAGGTATACTCATCTATACAAAACATCCTGTCCTATCCGCTTGCCTGGCCAGTTCTGGAAGGTAACATTCGTCGCTGCCTGACCAACCGATTTCCTTTCGGTGTCCTCTACAGCATTGATTCAGATTGCGCATACATACTCGCAATTATGCACTTGCATCAGCACCCGGACTACTGGAAAAACAGATGATAAATTCACCACTGGTTTTAACTTTGAAGATTGAAATGAGACTTTTCATCTTAATCGTTATCCCGAAAATAAATTGGAGAAATGAAAAATGAACAGTAAGCAGGAAAGGGATGTTGAAAAGGAATATTCCCAGGAAGAGTTTGTAGCCAAGCTGCGCCGTCTGGCCGACTCCATAGAAAACAGCAAACGCTTTGCAATCCAGATCGCCGGGAAACGAATCTACGTCCCGGCGCGCGCTACATTTACGATAGAGCATGAAAAATCGGGGCAGGAAGAAGAAATAGAATTTCAAATCAAGTGGAAGACAGAGTAAAGATCTCAATTTATATCAAGAAATCACATTTACCACCCATGCAACGAACACGAATCATCACGTCCAGAATTCCTCTTCCGGCAGCAGGGCAAAGTCTGGCGAGCTATTGCGCCGGAAGATTTTCTTATCTCTCGTTGGAGCAATGGCAAAGAGAGATTGCAGCAGGAAAGTTATCGCTCGACGGCGCAAATGTCCTGAATCCCGCACTGACGCTGCAAGGCGGAGAAATGCTGGCGTGGGATGGAAGCTGCATCGTTGAGCCGGAAGTCGATGACCGGATAACAATCCTGTACAAAGATGAGTGGTTTACCGCCGTCGATAAACCGGGGAATTTGCCCGTCCATCCTGCGGGGCGGTATTTCAACAACACTCTTGTTGCCCTGATGCAGGAGCGCTGCGGGCGCAAGGTTTACCCGGTGCATCGCCTTGACCGCGAAACATCGGGAGTTCTCCTGCTGGCCTTTGATGAAAAAAGCGCCGGAAGTCTTTCCACGGCGCTCATGCAGGGATCAAAGGAGTATCTCGCCCTCGTACAAGGGGTTTTCCCCGACAAGGAGTTAATCGTTGAATTGCCGCTCGGACGTGACAGCGAATCCACCGTCCGCAAGAAGCGCAGGGCATGGACGGGAGGGAATCAAAGTGCGGTAACGCGATTTCAGAAAGTCCTGACCACCGGCGATGCTTCCCTTGTCCGGTGTTTCCCCCAAACGGGCAGACTCCATCAGATACGCGCCCACCTGCTTTCCGCCGGTTTCCCGATTGTCGGCGACAAACTCTACGGCAGGGACGAGACGGCTTTTCTCACATTTATTGAACATGGTTTGACGGCCGAGCTATTGGAAAGCCTTATCCTGCCGCGTGCGGCCTTGCACGCCGCCTGTCTGATTTTTTTACACCCTTACAACAAACAAAAGATGGTCATCCAAGCTCCCCTTCCCCGGATGTTTTCGGAATTCATCAGCTCGAGAAAAGCCAATGGCTGATCGGATGCACCGCCTTATTCCATTTCTAAATCAAGCGCTACCTTTGTTGGTCCTTCGGCAGGCTCAGAGCAGGTTTAAAGCTGATAACCAGTCATGGTGAGCTCGTCGAACCATATTTCGTCGCCTCTGTCCCCCGCTGGCGGGGGTAGGGGGTGGTTGCCGCCGCGGTATCATCATTGATTTAGCAATGGAATTACTTTAGTATTCAGCCCTTAGCCTTCGGTCCTCAGCCTATTTTTTGATGTGCAGCATCGTGCCGCGGCAGGTGGGGGCGCCGCAAAAACAGGCATATTCCTTCCTGACTTTGGCGGTTTTACGGCCCTCGATCATCAAGGCATAATCGAAAAGAAGTTCCTCGCCGACTGCAATATCGCGCAAGGCTCGAAGAAAAACGCGGTTTCCGTCCTGTTCGGCTTCCAGATTGGGTTCGCAGCCATGATTGATCCAGCGGGCGGAGTTGCCGCCCTGTTTGCCGTCGATAACGTGGCCGTCGTCCAGATGGAAGTAGAAAGTATGATTGGGCTGGCTGGGATCGTGGGGATGAAGGGCCAGGGCTTTGCGCCAGGTAATGATTTTGCCCTTATATTCCAGCACCATTTCGCCGGCCTTGATGGGACGGACGGCATAGACACCCTTACCGTGTACATTCGACTTACGTACCTGTGTACGGCGTCCTCCGGTTGATGGAACATTGTCGGAACCGGTTTTTCCGGCGGCGGACTTTGATTTTTTCCTGGCCTGTTTCATTTAATCAGCAATTCCTTTCTCAACTGTTATATTGCGGAAACCGGAGCGTCTCCGTTTATCCGGCAGTCTTCGCTTCATCTTCTTTAATATATTCCCAGTGCGCAGCCGCCGGCCAGCGTTCCTCCCAGTTCGCGGCATTGTTCGAGGATTTCTTCGGTAATTCTGCCCCTGGCAATTACAGGCGGAAAAACGCTCTTGAATTTGTAGCCCAGGGCGATGCGCTCGATGGCGCGCAGGGCGCCCGTGCCGTCGTTTCCTGCGCTGATAAAAACGACATACGGCTTGCGAAAGACCTTGTCCTGGGCGTCGTTGTATGTCCGGTCAAAAAAATCCTTGATCATGCCGGACATATAGCCGAAATTTTCCGGCGTACCAATGGCCAGCCCGTTACAGGATAAAAGATCATCCAGCGTCGCCTCACCGGCTTTCTTCACGATGACTTCCGTATTTTCAATCACCTTTGCGCCGTCGGCGACCGCCTCGGCCATCTTTTGCGTATGACCGGTCTGGGAATGATAGACGATCAGTATTTTTGTCATATGGTTACAGTCTCTTTTTGAAGTGCGTTATTTTCTGGGGAAATTACTTTACAGTTGCAATACCGTTAAGTCCCGGCAGGAATATATCCGTTATTTATTTTGTATGCAATCTTCTTGTTGCAATCTTCCCCTGCACAAAAGAATACTCTTTTGTTCCATTGGACTTGTTGCTTTCGCATAAATGTAGAAAATTTATTTTCCGACCCGGCGCTTAAAATCACAATATTTGTACCATATATCAGATATTTACACATACCGCCTTTTTGCTGGCATTGTCTTTGCCATAAAAATACTGCGAGGAAAATAAATTTTTCAAAGGAGGCGGCTATTATGAATTCGGGAGATACAGCGTGGGTATTGATGTCTTCGGCGCTGGTATTGTTGATGACGATGCCGGGACTGGCATTCTTTTACGGAGGACTGGTGCGGAGGAAAAACGTTCTCTCCATTTTAATGCAGTGTTTCATTATCCTGTGTGTAATCAGCCTGCAGTGGATGTTGTTCGGTTATTCTCTGGCCTTTGGACCTGATTTTCATGGAATCATCGGCAACTTGAGTTGGGCGGGACTTCATGGTGTGGGCGCTACGCCGAACACGAATTATGCGGCAACTATTCCGCACACTGTTTTCATGGTTTTTCAGATGATGTTCGCCGTCATCACGCCGGCTTTGATCATCGGCTCTTATGCGGAAAGAGTTAAATTTCCGGCTTTCCTGATGTTCACTTTTCTCTGGGCAACGTTTGTTTACGATCCCCTGGCCCATTGGGTTTGGGGAACAGGCGGCTGGCTGAAAAGTCTGGGCGCCCTTGATTTCGCCGGAGGAATAGTTGTTCATGTCAGTTCAGGAATTTCGGCGCTCGTACTTGCCGTAATGCTGGGCAAGAGAATCGGGTATAACCATAGGCCGATTCGTCCGCATAATCTGCCGTTTACGGTTCTGGGTGGAGCTTTATTGTGGTTCGGCTGGTTTGGATTCAATGCTGGCAGCGCTCTGGCCGCGGACGGAATTGCCGCCAACGCCTTTATGACGACTAATACGGCAACGGCTGCCGCCGGACTGACCTGGGCTCTCATTGAATGGTGGCACAATGGTACACCGACCATTCTCGGTACGGTTACCGGAGCAGTGGCGGGTCTGGTCGCCATCACACCGGCCTGCGGTTTTGTCAACCCGGTGAACGCGCTGTTTATCGGCATGGCCGTTGCTTTTGTCTGCTATCTTGCCGTCGCTGTGATCAAGTCGAAAGTGGGCTACGATGATTCGCTTGACGCCTTCGGTGTACACGGCGTCGGCGGAACCTTCGGAACAATAGCCACCGGTCTGTTGGCGGAGAAAGCCGTCAATGCCGCCGGAACGGATGGACTCTTTTTCGGCAACGCTCATCAGTTTATGGTTCAAGGTCTGATGCTGCTTGTCACTATAGTCTTTGCCGCAGTAATGACTTTCATCATCTTCAAAATTGTAGATGCCGTCATCGGCATGAGGGTCGAGGAGAAAAATGAAATCGTCGGGCTGGATTTGACTCAGCAGAGCGAAGCTGCTTACACCGTGATCGAATAGGAGGGAGACGTCATGAAATTAATAACTGCAATTATACAGCCGCATAAGCTGGAAGCTGTTAAAAAAGAGTTGGAGGCCGTGGACGTGAATTTAATGACCGTCACCAATGTCGTTGGTCAGGGCAGACAGAAAGGTGTAACGGAAATCTATCGGGGGGCAAAAGAGGCAGGTGGTCTGCTCAATAAAATAAGACTGGATATCGCCGTCAATGATGAATTTATGGAACCGACGCTTTCCGCAATTTCCAAAGGAGCGCACACCGGCTCCGTCGGCGACGGCAAGATTTTTGTGGTTGATCTTCTGGAATGCGTTCGCATCAGCAACGGAGACCGGGGCGGTAAAGCCATAGGGTGAGGTAAGCTTATGGACAGGGATAAAGCCGGCGGCAACGAAAATGTTTTGGACCGTTTTTTGAGCGACTGTGAAAAAATTGTTATCATGCATGTCCTGACGAAAACGAGAGGCAATCAATCAGCCGCGGCCCGTTTGCTGGGAACAACAAAACATGCCCTGCTGCATAAGATTCATAAATACGGGATTGATTGCGAACAATACAGATAAAAAATAAGAGCAGGAAATTTGCTGCTGCAATTTTCCCCCCGGGAATTGCAGCAGCATTCCGTGCACTAATTCCATTTCCAAATCAATGATGATACCGCGGCGCCAACCTCCCCCTGCCCCCGGGAACTGTGTCGCGATAGCTGATTGTCATTGCGAAACGCCTCTTCAGGCGTTGTGGCAATCTAATATTTTCAAGAACTTACGAGATTGCTTCGCTCATTGTATTAGCTATGACATTATGAAACAGTCTCCTCCGCCGGCGAGGGACAGAGGCGACCCGGTGCAACCTGGCGGCGCCATCACAACGGCAATTCTTCATAGAGTTTGACCATGATAAAAGTCGATTAAACAAAGAACAAATTTGAAACAGCATTTGCATTGGGCAGCGACAAGCCGTATAATCCATAAAAAAATAATCATCAACGGGTAATGCCATGGATTATTTAAATTTATTTCTTGATATCGGCCAACTGGACTGGGTGCTGAAAGGCAGCTCAAATATTGAGCATCTGCTCGACAAAATCGTTGTCATGGTGGCGAAGTACATGCGTGCAGATGTCTGCTCCATTTATATTCACGATGAAGTTAAGGGCAAACTGGTGCTGCGGGCGAATACCGGCCTGCAGCCGCATGCCGTCGGGAAAATAAGCCTCAAGCCCGGTGAAGGGATAGTGGGCGCAGTCTTTGAACAAAATGAACCAGTCTGTATCTCCGACGGTTTTACCCATCCCCGTTTCCGCTATTTTAAGGGCACCGGGGAAGAGCGTTATAAATCATTTCTGGCCGTGCCCATTGTCAGCGTTGAAAAACCCGTCGGCGTCCTTACGCTGCAACGCCAGGAAAACAACCGTTTCGAGGACAGCGATATCAAGGCGCTGCAAATCGTCGCCTCTCAGCTTGCCACCGTATTTGAAAATATTCGGATGATCATTTCTCTGCAGCGAACTGCACCGTCAGAAATTACCCGCGGGAAGAAAGAACAGCTCGAACGGGTCTTCCTGAAAGGCAAGGCGGCTTCGCGGGGCTACGCCTATGCTAAAGCGGTGCTGGCGGTGGGAGCTGAGCGGTTCCATGAAATAGCGGCCCAGACATTCGAAGAAAAGTATGATTTAGGCGCTTTACAAAAAGCAGTCAGGAAGACGGAAAACGAACTGACCTCCCTGCAAAAAGCGGTGGAGAACAAATTAAGTGACGCCGCCTCCATGATATTCAACGCCCATCTGCTCATCTTGAAGGATAAGAGCTTCATTGCCGCCATGACCGCACCGGTGCAGAAAGGGAAAAACGCGCCCGAGGCTGTGATTGCCGCCGGGCAGAAATATATTAACCTGCTTTCCGCCAGCCCCAGCCCTTACATCAGAGAAAAGGTGCATGATATTGAGGATCTGGTAACCAGGATTATTAAAAATCTCGCCGGTAAAGAGGCGAAATTGCCGCCGGTGCGCCGCCGGATAGCGATTACCGCCGACCTGTATCCATCCGACCTGCTGAAACTTTCCTCGGAAGGAGTGAAGGGGATCGTACTTTTGAGCGGAGGAGTCACCTCGCATGTCTCCATCCTTGCCCGTTCCCTGCAGATACCGATGGTCATCGTCAATGATCCCGTCGCCGGCAATATTTCCGACGGCGACCACATCCTTATCGATGGGGAAATCGGCAACATCTATGTCAACCCGGCCAAAGATGTAGTAAAAGAATTTAAAGACCGCATCGATGAGCAGACGGCGGGAAGCGCGCCGCCCGTCATGCAACAAATCACGCAGACAAAAGACGGCGTGCGCATTAAGCTGAAAGCAAACATTAATCTTCTGAAGGACCTGGAGCTGCTGCGGCAGCTGCCGTGCGACGGCATCGGACTCTACCGTTCCGAGTTCCCTTTCATCATCCGCAAGAATTTTCCCACCGAGGAAGAGCAGTTTTTTGTCTACCGGAAGCTCGTCGAAGGCGCTCCCTCCGGAGATATCACCTTTCGCACTCTTGATATCGGCGGCGATAAAATGCCCACCTACTGGGAACCGGAAAACAAGGAAAATCCATTTCTCGGACTGCGCTCCATCAGGTTCTCCCTGAAGCACCAGGACATTTTCACCCAGCAGATCAGGGCTATTCTGCGCGCCGGCGCGGAAAGCAAGCTCAAAATAATGTTCCCCATGATCTTCTCCCTGGATGAGTTCCTGCAGGCAAGAGATATTGTGCTGGAGTGCGTCCAATCGCTGGAAAAAGCGGGCGGCGCCGTGAACAGCCACCCGGAGATCGGCATGATGGTCGAAGTTCCGGCGGTGATTGAAATCATCGAGGAATTCGCCCGGGTTGTCGATTTTTTCTCCATCGGCACCAACGATCTTGTCCAGTACATGCTGGCCGTCGACCGGACCAACGAAGATGTGGCGGAATATTACATTCCCCACCATCCGGCTGTGCTGAGGGCGATCAAGCGCGTCGTCGACGCGGCCAACGCAGCGGGAAAGGAAATATCAATCTGCGGCGACATGGCTCAAAAGGCCGGTTACCTGCAATTCCTGATCGGCTGCGGCATTCGAACTTTAAGCATGAACCCCATCTACTTTGCTGAAAATCAGAAAATAATCGGCGAAATCGAGATCGCCCAAGCCAAGGCCTTGACCCGGCGGCTGCTGGCATCCGGCGACATTAAAATTATTGAAAATGAATTATTCTTTCCTTAAACAGCAAAAGTTAATTGCAACAAAATTGATGAACTCGTAAAAAATCGTAAAAGCAACAATTTTTGGGCGGCCTCGTAAAAAGGGCGCAGACAAGGCGCGCGAATACCGAGGAATGAAGCGCATCCGACATGCGCCGGATTTACTTAGCATCCGGCCTTTTTACGAGGTTGTCAAAGTTGGTTTATAATTTGCAATATATGCTTTGTGAACGAAAAAATCATTATTATTGATACAAATTTGTATTATAATATTTTTTCAATAAACTGAACCATATATGAGCAAGGCCACAAAAAAACTTTTGTCTGAGAAAGAGAACAAATTGAGCATACACACTTATGAAGAACTGGCCGCCTTGCATGCTATTGCCAGAATTCTGGCACGGCCGGGAGATTTACGTGATCAGTTGGAGCTCGTCCTGCAGGAATTGAGTCTGCGCCTGGGCATGCAGCGCGGAATGATCTCACTGCTGGATCGCGAAAGAAGGGAAGTCTGGCTCGATATCGCCCATGACGTCAATATCGACGGGCTGGAGGTTTCCTATAAACCGGGCGAGGGCATCACCGGCAAGGTGGCGGAAACAGGCCGGCCGATGGCTGTGGCAAATCTGGGCCAGGCAACACATTTCCTGGACCGCACCGGCGCCCGCCGTCACCTGAACCGCGCTGAACTCGCGTTTTTATGCGTTCCCATCATCTACGATTCACTGGTTGTCGGTGTATTATCGGCGGACAAGGTTGCCCGGCAGGTCGAAAACCTGGAGAACGAACTGGCGATGCTGTCATCGGTAGCTGAATTAATGGCCAAGGCCGTCCATATCCGTGCACTGGAAGAGGAAAACGAGAGACTGAGAAAAATAGTGGGCAGCGAGCGCGCCCCTTCGATGGATATTATCGGACATTCCAAACCGATGCAGGAAGTGTTTGGCATGGTCGCTCAGGTAGCCGATTCCAACACAACAATTTTAATTACCGGCGAAACGGGAACCGGCAAGGAATTGATAGCGCGCGCAATTCATTTGAACTCTCCCCGCAAGTCCGGCCCCCTGGTGCAGGTCAACTGCGCGGCGATCCCCGATACATTAATTGAAAGCGAACTGTTCGGCCATGAAAGAGGTGCTTTCACCGGGGCTTTGCATCAACGCCGGGGAAGATTTGAAGAAGCCAACGGCGGTACAATTTTTCTCGATGAAGTGGGCGAGCTTTCCGCCGCGGCCCAGGTAAAGCTGCTGCGCGTTTTACAGGAAAAGAGATTTCAGCCTTTGGGGTCCTCCAGGGTCGTCAACGTCAATGTGCGTATTATCGCGGCCACCAATAGAAACCTGGAACAGGATATTATTGCGGATCGTTTTCGCGCCGATCTGTTTTATCGCTTGAATGTTTTTCCTATCTATTTGCCGCCGCTGCGGGAAAGAGGCAGTGATATTATTCTGCTGGCCGACCATTTTCTGCTGCAATACAGCAAGGAAATGCGGAAAAACGTGAAAAAAATTTCCACAGCGGCAATTGAGGTATTTTTATCTCATAAATGGCCGGGCAATGTGCGGGAGCTGGAAAACTGCATCGAGCGGGCGGTGCTTTTGTGTAATACGGACACCATTGATTGCCAGCATCTGCCGCCGTCATTACAGGCTAAGGAAAAGAAAACAGAAACAGCACATCACGGCAAACTGTCTTCCGTTGTTAAGGCACAGGAAAGATCGTTGATTATTGATACTCTGGAAGCAACGGGCGGGAATCAAACCAAGGCGGCCAATATACTGGGAACAACCAAGCGCATTATCCAGTATAAAATCACCAAACTGGGTATTGATCCCAAAATGTTCCGCAAAAGTAAAAAGGCAGCGCATAATCCTGATTAGAAATCACATTCCCACACATCATCGTGCGAAAGCGCCTTTTTTCTATCGGATGTCTTCATGTGTTGGCGGCGGCGTAGAGGAGCCAAAAGCGGCGGTACTGGTTCCGTGATTATCGGCGATTGGATAAAGGTATCCCTTGCCGCAGATTTTTCAAAGCTCGGAGCTTCCCCTTTTCCCTGATTCGGGGATATTCATTGATGGTATAAAGATTCCGTTTTGCGCGAAGACTCGCTATTTTTTGCTGCGATAGGACCTCCCTTCAAAGGTGATGAATCTGCCGTTGAGACTGAGCCTGTCGAGAATGGCCGAAGCGGTGGCCGTATCGAAGATTTTTCCCCAGTCGGACGGGACGAGATTGGTAGTGATAA
>Ga0208462_1000498_pt1 | contig 40158 bp, 44 predicted proteins | sample AD_SCU001_MetaG_FD_184452 | JGI IMG/M metagenome (GOLD analysis project Ga0208462, IMG submission 184452) | Active sludge microbial communities of municipal wastewater-treating anaerobic digesters from China - AD_SCU001_MetaG (SPAdes) (version 2) | ecosystem: Engineered > Bioreactor > Anaerobic...
GGAAGGTTTGAATAACAAGATCCGTGTCATCCAACGCAGAGCATATGGCATCAAAGATCAGGAATATCTCATGCTCAAAGTGGTTACTTCATTTATCAAAGAACAGAAATATAGTTAATTTTATGCACAACAAACCCGGAAGAACCTTACTTTTTAACGGGTCCTACGGGAAGAACTATCCGCCCATAGACTTCATTTAAAACTTCAGCGATGGCCAGATACGCTGCGCTTGCTCCGCAAATGATGCCTTCATACCCGGCAAAATTAATGATAGATTTGCCTGTATCTGCGGATCCGGCCGCTATCAGATAATTCCCGATAGTGAGCAGGGCAAACAATAAGGTAACAGTCCCGAATATAATCTGCAGCGCCTTGTTCAGCTTGAAAGTGCCGATGAACATGAAGAAAGAGAATATTCCCCAGACCATCAGGAATGTGGCTAAACCTCCGGCAGTATGCGCATGATATACCATCCAGACAAGAGCAATCCAGAAAAAGCCGTAAAGTGTAAAGGCTGTTGATGCAAAAATGTTACCCCTTTTGTTTTCCAGAATTCCCGCGATAACCTGCGCCAAACCACCCACAAAAATACCCATTCCCAGAATATGATCATCCAGCGGAGTGAATCCTGCATTGTGGATGTTCAACAAGATTGTTGTCATACCAAATCCGAGTAATCCGATTGGTCCGGGGTTTGCCATTTTTTCCATACTTTTCCTCCTTCTTCTGCATATAATTTTTTGTTGTATACGAAAATCCGGGAAATCAAGTAACAATGGACAGTAACAGCAGTAATTATGCCAGATAATTAAATGATAAAATTCAATAACTTACGTTATAATGTCGATAGTATTTATTAAATACGACAAAATCAGATGCCATATATGACAATATAGCGTTTTAGATGACGATTGTGATCGTATATGACAATTTAAAACCAAGATGCCATATATGAAGACATAAAGAAGTGAATTACTACGATAATGGTGTGATCAGGACTTTTTGACTCCCCAACGTTGAATGAAAGTGCGTTGAACTACTTCATCGTACAATTTTTCCAGCGGCTCGGCGACCTCCGCTCCCTCCAGTCTGGCGACCGCCGCTGCTACCGCTTCGATTGTCGACATTCCATCTGAACGCCGCTGCTCTCGCAGCCTGTTTCTGTATTGCGCGGGCGCGGGCAGGGCCAGGCGGGGCATAGTCCACAAAGCAGGCATGCGCGCGTACAACCGGCGAGCCTGTCGCCAGGTTGCATCCAGAACCACTACCCGGTCGGGCAGTGTGTCCGGTTTATCAGAACTAATCCCATCAGGCCAGAGCAGCCATGTTCCCGGTTTTTGCAGTATTTGCTCATCAGGGGGTAAAAAGCCGAGGCGGTCTCCGCCGCCACAGGAAAAAACCCGTGAATTCGGCAATGCCAGGGCTGCCAGCCGGCCGGTGTTGCTGGGGCGCTCAGCCTCTGCGATATGCCGCAGGATCAGAAATTCAGTCCGTGTCTGTACCGTGGGCAGGATCGGGCAGATGCAGATTTCCCGGCGCATATAACAGCGCAAGCAATGGCTATAGTGATTATGAGGCCTGGATGCACGCATTGATGTAGTCTTTCTGCTGCAAGTGTTTAATCTCTGCGGGTAAAATTCCCCGAAGCTTGCTTCGCCAGAATGATAAGAAACCCAGCGATACCCCGTAGCTTGCTGCGGGGTAGTTCATTTAAGGGGTAATAAAGAATTTGTTGCAGACGGTTTGTTGACCGAAGCCATCCGGTGTTTGCCGGAAATACTTTTGTAATATTTTAGTCAATGACATTGACTTGGTATTACTTTCTACGCGGTTTTTCTGTTTTTCTCGTTTTACTGATGGCTGTTGTTCTTTTTTAAAGCATCTCCTTCGGAAGAAATTTCGGCATTGGCCGCCTTACTACCCCGGTACCGGTAATTTTCCTGGTGTTTCCGGCTGCGTCCCCGGTCCAGAGGCGCACTCAATCCCGGATGAAATAATGAACCACTGCAATCTTCATCATTTTTTCTTCTTAATTTCCTGTTCATAGCTCTTCTCCTTTCAAAGAATGCCGGCAAGCATCAATCCGGCAGTTATGGTGATTAAAGCCATGATTAAAGTCACACGTCCCGACCAGCGATGAACGCTTCTTATTGCCGCCGCATGGGCCGGAAAACGAAACTGCGAGAATCCCAACGCCGGTGTTAGAACTATGCCGGACAGCGTCGCAGCGCCCAGCCAGGTGTGCGGTGGGCCGAAATGCGGTTGTCCGGATAAAGTGACCAGCATAATGGCGGACGCAAAACCGGCGATCGTTGTTGCAACTCCCGCGAGGGCTGTGCGTCGATGCGCCTTCAGCCACCAGCGTTTACGCCGCCAGAATTTGGCCACACTTACGCCGGCCAGCAGCAATAATGTTGCCGTCAACATTAATCCGGCGTGCAGATAAAAAAAGTTCATGACGACCTGCTGTTTGTTTCCTACCTGGTTTTCGGTCCGGCATAGATCATCGAGCTCGACCGGGATCCGAAAAGATTGCAGATTACGTTGACGTCAACGCGGTCACCTTTATTTAAAGGCAGTTTGTAAGTATAGGTAAATGCTTCTTTATCCGGCTGGGACTTATATTCATAGACAAGCGGTTTTTCCGAGTTCTTCTGAATTTCCACCTTGGCGATGTAATGGGAGTTGGGCACAAAGGATTTGTGGGTGATTTTGACTTGCAGCGTCTGCTCCTTGTCCAGGTAAGTCAACTGCACATCGCTCGGGGAATTGGCGGATGCCGGCACGGGAAAAGCCAAAAGCAGGGCAAGCAGCGCCGACAGGATCAATCCGGCGGAAAACTTGCGCAACCCGTCCCGGCTCATTCCCGGTATTTCCCTGTTTTTTATAAAGTACTTTCTATAAGTGATTTTCATGATTGTCTCCTCCTTTAGTTGAAGCGTCCCTGCCGGATTTTTAAGCAGAGAGCTTTATCAGATTAATTTTGTATGACGACATTGTTGAGAAACACTAAAACGGCTTTGCCGCGCCTCTGGGAAATCTGCTTGAATTGATAATACACAATGTACTGATAAGATCTTTAAATTAGGGGAAATTATAGAAGGCGCAGGCTTGTGTGTCAAGATAATTTTGCCCGTGCATTATTTGCATCTATTGGAAAGGATAATATCTTTAACCGAGGAAAATGTTCCGGGCGCGAAAACGGTTCAGCCTCCGAGATAAGCTTCGTTTACCTTCGGATTGCCCGTCAGCTCTTTTCCCGTGCCGGACAGGACGATGCGGCCGGTTTCCAGCACGTAGCCGCGCGAAGCTATGTGCAGGGACATGTTGGCGTTTTGCTCGACCAGCAGAATTGTTTTGCCCGCTCTGTGAATTTCCTGAATGATCTTGAAGATTTCCCGCACCAGAACAGGCGAAAGCCCCATGGATGGCTCGTCCAGCAGCAGCATCTGCGCGTCGGTCATGTGCGCGCGGCCCACGGCCAGCATCTGCTGTTCGCCTCCGGAGAGCATCCCGCCCAGTTGCTTCCTGCGCTCACGCAGACGGGGAAACATTTCAAAGACGTGCTCCAAATCGGCTTCGATTTTGGCCTTGTCCCGGCGCTGCCAGGTGGCAAGCTTGAGATTCTCCAGTACGGTAAGATTGCCGAAGATGCCCCGGCCTTCCGGCACATGAGCGATGCCTGTGGCGACAATCTGATCGGGAGGAACGTCTTTCAAGTCTTTGCCGGCGAAGGTGATGCCGCCCCGGTAGGGAACCATGCCGGAGACGGCGCGCAGGATGGTCGATTTTCCCGCACCGTTGGCCCCGATGAGGGTGACAATTTCTCCGCGTGCCACATCAAAGGAAATGTCGTCCAGGGCCTTGATGCTGTCATAGAAGACGCTTAACCCTTTAACGGAAAGCAGCAGCTCAGCTTCGTTCACAGGACAACCTCCTCGCCGAGATAAGCTTCCAGCACTTTGGCATTCGATTGAATCTCAGCGGGCAGGCCCGCCGCGATGGTTGCGCCGAAATCCAGGACAATAAGGCGTTCGCAGATACCCATCACCAGACGCATCTGGTGTTCAATCAAAATAATTGTGACGGAAAACGTCCGGCGAATCCAGCTGATAAAATCCATCATCTGGATAATCTCGTTGGGGTTCATTCCGGCGGCCGGTTCATCCAGCAAAAGCAGCCGGGGATTGGTGGCCAGCGCCCGCGCGATTTCCAGCCGGCGCTGTAAACCGTAAGGCAGGTTTTTGGCCTTTTCATCGGCCAATCCATCAAGCTTAAAAACAGCCAGTAAGTCGAGCGCCAAATTGGTGATGCGCCTCTCCTCGGCGCGGAAGCGCCCGATATGCAAAAGCGCCTCGGCGGGGGTATAGGCAATCTGACCATAGTGGGCAATGCGCACGTTGTCCAGCACGCTCAGTTCCTTAAAAAGCCGGATGTTCTGGAAAGTGCGGGCGATGCCCAGGCGGGTGATTGCATTCGGCGTCAGGCCGACCAGTTCCCGGCCGTTCAATTTTATGCTTCCTTCGGAGGCGCGATAAACACCGGTGATCAGGTTGAAGATGGTTGTCTTTCCCGCACCGTTGGGGCCGATAATCCCGACGAGTTCCTGCGGTTCAATACTGAAATTGCAATCGGATACGGCGCAGAGCCCCGCAAAGCGATGGGTGAGTCCGGATATTTCAAGGAGAGGCATCGGTCGCCTCCTTTTTACTGCGCCAGATTTTTTGCGTCCAACGGTCGCCCAGCGGCAGGAAAGCCAGAGCTTCTTTCATGCCCATGATGCCGCGCGGGCGATAGATCATCAGCAAAACCAGCATCAGCGGCATGAGCACCATCCGCCAGATGCCCAAAGGACGCAGGATTTCCAGCAGTATCGTGTAAATAACAGCGCCGATGATTGATCCGCAGATGGACGCAATGCCGCCCAGGTAAACCATGATCAGAATATCGGTGGATTTGAGAATGTCGAACATGCGCGGATTGATGAACTGCAGCGCATGGGCAAAGAGGCCTCCGGCAATTCCCGCAAAAAAGGAGGAAACAACAATGGCGATTATTTTAACCTGGCGCGTGTTGACGCTCATTAAATCGCTGGCGATTTCATCTTCACGGATGGACAGGACGCCGCGTCCGAAATTGGAATAAATGAGATTGCGGATCACCCAGACGGAGAGAACCGTCCAGAAGAAAACCCACGGCAGCGTGGTGAGCTTCTCCATTCCCAGCAAACCGCGCGGGCCGCCGACAGCATCGATATTTTCCAGAACGGATTTTACAATCATGCAGAAGGCCAGGGTGACGATGGCCAGGTAATCGCCGCGTGTTTTAAAAGACGGAATGGCCACGATAAAACCGACCAGAGCGGCGCCGACACCACCCGCCAGAATCGCGAACGGAAAAAGAATGCCCGCCATAGCTGATGGAAATACATGAACCGTCAACAGGGAAGCAATGTAGGCGCCCACGGCCATGAAACCGGCGTGGCCGACGGAGAATTCTCCCATATAGCCGTTGATAAGATTCAGGCTGACTGTGAGGATGATGTTGATGCCCACATAAACCAAAATGAGCTGAAGATATAAATCCAGGAACTCAAAGACCGAGGCGGTTGTGCAAACAGCCAGCCCGCCAATCAGAAAGACCGGCCAGAAATATTTATGATCCGTCAGGTTGCGAAAGACTTCGAACAGCTTTTGGATAATGACTGGTTTGGGCATATCGATCATACCTTCTGTGGCTGGGGCTTACCCAGGATGCCGTACGGCCGGACAATCAACAGGATAAGAAGAAGCGTAAAGGCCACAAAATCACGGTAGGTAGAGGGGAAATAGGCGGCCACCATAATTTCCACTCCGCCGAGGATGAAGCCGCCGATCATTGCGCCGCGGATGTTGCCGATGCCGCCGACAACGGCGCAAATAAAGGCTTTCCAGCCGATGATGATGCCCATGTAGGGATCGATGACCGGATAGGCCAGTCCGTACATAACGCCCGCCGCTCCGCCCAGGCCCGTACCGATGGCAAAAGTGAAGGAGATGATTTTGTTTACCGGAACACCCATCAGCGGGACGATCGTCTTATCCCAGGAAATGGCGCGCATGGCCATGCCCGCTTTGGTGTGTTGAACGATGAAATCCAGCAGCAGCATTAGAACAAGCGAAAGCACAATTACCAGAACCTGGAGCGAGGAAAAAGAAAGAGAACCGAACGTCCAGGTGGTGTTGGTCAGCAGCGGCGGAATGTGCTGGGGGTAGGGGGAAAGCGCCAGCGTGAAATTTTCCAGAAAAAGCCCGACGCCCAGAGCGGTGATGATGGCGGAAACGCGGGGAGCGCTGCGCAACGGTCGGTAGGCGAGACGCTCGATCAGCACGCCCAGGAGAGCTACTCCCAGCATGGATAAAAGCAATGTCGGCACGAAGGAAAGTTTAAGAAAGGCGGCGATAAGAAAGCAAAAAAAAGCGCCGACCATGAACAAATCGCCGTGGGCGAAATTGATCATGGTCAGAATGCCGTAAACCATCGTGTAGCCCAGGGCGATCAGCGCGTAAATGCTGCCCAGCTGCAATGCGTTGAGAACTTGTTGAAAAATATAGGTCATAAAATAGAGAAAATAACTTCCTTATATTTCCCTTTTCTTATATTCCCCTTTTTTTAAAGAGGAATATAAATAAACCACTCCCCCTTTTTTAAAGGGGGATGAAGGGGGATTTTAATAACAAGGATCTGACGATAATTTTAAATGCTCCTGTATTCTTTCGACGACTCCGTTAACATTTTTAAGTACATCAATGTCCGAAAAACGCAGGACAGTAAAACCCAGCGTCTGAAAATATTGATCTCTTTCCAGATCCTTCTTGATTCCATGATTTTCATAATGCTGTCCACCGTCTATTTCCACAATGAGCTTCGCCTTTGGACAATAAAAGTCCACGATGTAATTCCCGATATTTTTCTGCCGGTAGAATTGACAATCGCTGATCTGCTTTCTTCTAACCTTCGACCAGATGAGCTGCTCGGCATCGGTCATGTTTCTCCTTAGATTCCGGGCAAGCGGTTTAAGTTTTCTGTTGAAAGGCAGCATTTATAAAATCCTCCCTCACCCTCCTTTAGCAAAGGAGGGAATTAAATGACTCAATCTAATGTTCCCTCTTTTCTAGAGGGGAATATAAAAAAATCACTCCCCCTTTCTTAAAGGGGGATGAAGGGGGATTTTAATAAATCATCATGGCTTGGCGTTGGCAAACCACGTAAACTTCCCATCCTTTATTTTTAAAATGACGGCGCTCTTGATCGGGTCGCCGGAGCCTTCCCTGAATTGCATATTTCCGGTTACGCCATTATAGAGCGGGATTCTGGCCAGTGCTTCCCGCACAGCCTGGCGGTCATTCTTTCCGGCGGTTTTGAGAGCCTGCAGCAGCAGACCGAAAGAGTCATAAGTCAGAGCAGCCACGTCATCCGGCGTTGTGCCGTATTTCGCCTTGTAGCCCGCGATGAACTTCTTGGTTGCTTCCGTCGAGGCGTCCGCGGCGTAATGGGTACTGAAATAATAATCATTGCAGTCCTTGTCGCAGAGTTTAATCAGCTCTTCGGAACCCCAGGAATCGGAGCCGATAAAGGGAACGGTGATGCCCAGGCGTTTAGCCTGTTGAATCTGCAGGGGCACTTCGCTGTAGTAGTTGGGCAGGAAGATGACCTCCGGTGCGGCCTGTTTGATTTTGGTCAACTGGGAAGAAAAATCCTTGTCGTTGGTGGTGTAAGTCTCAAACGCGACAATCTTGCCGCCGTTTTGTTCGTAAACTTCCTTGAAGATTTCCGCAATGCCCTTATTGTACTCCGAGGCGACATCATAAAGTACCGCCGCCTTTTTTAACTGGAGGTTGTCCAGGACAAATTTTGCCAGTACGCGTCCCTGGAAGGGATCGATAAAGCAGGCGCGAAAAACATATTTTTTGGAAGCGTTTGTTTTGGAATCCAGGGTAGCTTTCGGCGCTGTCGACCAGGGGGTGATTAAAACAACTTTGCCCGATTCGGCGATTTCCGCCGCAGGTAATGCATACCGGCTGGCGTTGGGGCCGATGATCGCGGTGACATTCTGCTGGGTGATGAGCTTTTGGGCGGCGGATGCCGACTGGTCGGCCTTTCCGGCATTATCCTCAATGACTAGCTTGATTTTGTATTTCTTATCGCCAAACTGGATGCCGCCGGCATCATTGACTTCGGCCACGGCCATTTCCGCCGCTTTTTTGCAGGAAGCGCCAACGGCGGGAACGTCGCCGGTCAGTTCGGCAATGACGCCGATTTTAATCTGGGAAGAATCTTCCTTGCCGCAGCCGCATATAACCAAAGAGAGAATCACCAAAAGAATAATTAATACAACCGATTTTTTCATGTAATGTCTCCTTTTGCACCTCAATAATTTTGTCCACAGCTTATAAGGGAAGGTTCCCCATGTGTCAACGAAAAAGAAGTGGGAAAAAAAGGGGAATGCCTATGCTATATAAGACGTTACCTGAATAAGCACCTCGGACGCACTGTGTTCCCGCTAATTCCCATACATGCTTGCAATGTGGATCCTGATGAGGAAAGAGAGTATATCTGCCAAAGATGACAAAATATGCCGAAGTATCTAATATGACAAGGGTATTCCTTGACAATAGATCGACTGTGTGCCATAAAAGCGATGGCGATATGGAAGGAAATTTCAAATCTGGTACAGTTATTTGAAATCCTGATTGTTAGATATAAGGAGACAGTTGTGGCCATAGCCATAAAACGAGCTTACGACGCACCGGCAAAAACTGACGGAATCCGGGTTCTGGTGGATCGAATCTGGCCCCGTGGCATTAAAAAAACGGATGCAAAGATTGACATCTGGTTAAAGGATGTGGCCCCGTCGACAAAATTGCGCCAGTGGTTTGGACATGATCCTGAAAAATGGATTGAATTTTGCGACAAGTATCTTGCCGAACTGAAAGAGAACCCCGTGTTGGTTGAACTTCAAGCGCTGTCTCGCAGGGATAAAATTACACTGGTGTATGCGGCCAGGGATGAGCAGCACAACCACGCAATTGTGTTGAAGGATCTTCTCGGCCAGGAAAACAATTAGCACTAGCCGGTACCGCTTCGCGGTGTCTGTTGATGTGCAGTAGTAAGCATTCTAATTCCATTTCTAAATCAAGCGCTATCTTTGCTGGCGTCGTCGGCTTCCTCAACGGATGTATAATACGCCTGCGGAGCCTCCACCTTGCCGCCGCGATATCATCATTGATTTAGAAATGGAATAACGCCCCGGCATATTTCTATGCGGGTTCATGTCAACAAGGTTGAACTGAACAGGAGAGCCCAATGAACGCTGACGCCAATAAATTTTCCAATCTCCAGGAATTATTGATTGAACAATCACCGGATGCCGTCATATTCGCCGACAGCGCCGGTATAATCCGCATTTGGAATACGGCAGCGGAGAGAATTTTCGGATTTACGAAAAGTGATGCCCTGGGGGCAAACCTAAATATCATCATTCCTGAACGCCTTCGGGAGGCCCATTGGCGCGGGTTCGAGCGTGCCCTGGCGGAACGCACCACGAAGTACGCCGGACAAGCCTTGCCCACCAAAGCAGTCCGTTCGGATGGGTCGCAGATATATGTTGAGCTTACTTTTGCCATTGTCATCGATGCAAAGGGTGACGTCTTGGGTGCGCTCGCACATGCACGCGATATTACGAAACGCTTCGAGAAGGAGCGGGCCGATCGAAAGAATCTCCACAAACCATAGACATTATTAGACAGCTGTTTCACTCAGCGCGGAGTCTGTTGTAGAACAAGGGGTTGCAACTTCTTGTTCTACAACAGAGTTTCTCTGACAGTGAATCGAGTCTCTGCAAAGGCCGGCAATCCCAAATGGCAAAAAACACCTGAATTTGCCTGTCATATTTTGGCAACGAATTCGAATTTTTCGTTGTTCGGACCGTCGAAAAAAACGATTCTTGCTGTTCCGACTTCTCGAGGTTTTGTGTATGGAATGCCCAGATCATTTAACAATTGAATTTTCTCGCCCAAATTGTCTACCTTGAAGGCGATATGTTCAATGGGACCCGCCGGTTTTTGAGTGTTGGTCTTCATGCTGATGAGCTCTATAACAGCCCCACCGACATCTAAAAAAACAAGCCTGCATTCCGAATAATGATAGTCCTTCAAAACATTTGCCGATAAGACGGATTCATAAAATTTCAGTGATTTTTCGATATCGAGGACTTTGATGCCTATATGACCAAATTTCATTTTGAACCTCCTTTTTACCTGACAAAATTTGCCCGCGGTTCATCACCCAACAATAACCTCGTAAAACTGAGGAGTCGGATGGCCGTCAAGTAACGGTTCAACGCGTTTGCCTGCTTCGGCGTGGTCGGGGCTCGTATGCATAGCCATAAAGGTTTCATAACTTTCGTGTTCTACAACAGCAGCGTAGTTACCGCCTTTCAAGGGTTTCAAAAGCCGTCGGTTAATAAAGCCTTTATGCTTTGCAAACTCTTTATTTGACCAGGCAAACCATTCTTGAAACTCAGCATCCTTGCCTGTCTTGATCGGCGGGAAATGAATAAGAACCACAAACATGGTCGATACCTCCTTTTTTGTTTTTTGCTGCAATTGTAACTTCGGGTACATTCATCCTGGACCAAAATAATCGTTTCTATTCTGCTATTGAATCTGCTTTTTCAGCTGTTCTCGTCATGGATATAAATACCAAAACTATGCATCTGCATCAATAAATATAACAGTTAATCCTTACCCGTTTAAAATATTGGCTATTGAGCATTCTTGTTTTTTTGCTTTATGGTTTCATCCGATAATGCCTCAGCAGGATTAGACCGGAAAAACCGGCGCAAAGCAGGCCGCCTACGGAATAGGCGCCGCTGATGATGGCAGAGGGAAGAAGATAGAGGGTAACGGCGCCGAAGGCCGGGCCGACAAAAAGACCCGCTCCGATCATTGCTTCATGCACGCCGGCGTTGGCAGCCTGATGCTGCGGCACGTTCATGGAATAGTAGAGCGAGGAATAATAGATAAGCCCGATGGACAGACCGAAGGCGATTTGCGCGATCAAAAGCATGGAAATCGATTGTGAAAGGAGAATTCCAAAAAATCCCAGGATCATCACGAGGTACGCTCCCGCCAGCCACCGGAAACGGTAATGCCAGCCCGTCCATTGCCAAAGAGCCGCAAAAGCGGCCAGTCTGGCGAACATCCAGAGGGAGCAGACAATGCCGGCCATGCCTGTTGATAGATTAAGTTTTGCGGCGATAGAGGGAATCAGCGGGATAATGGTGTTGATGGCGACATAGGAAAAAGGGCTGGAAAGCCAGGCCATGTGCAGGAACCTTTTCGCCTCATTGGGGTAAATAGTTGGAGCCGGAGTTTCTTCGTGCGGTTTTCGGGAGTCTTCTTTTTTTATCAATCCGGCGGTGTACGATATCAGGATCAGCTCGGCCACTGCGATTCCGAGGGGAACCCAAAAAACGCTGGACATGCCCAGGTTCTCAATCAGAATGCCTGCCGTGAAGTACGCCAGCGCCGCGCCGCCGGCCCAAACTACATTATAAATGCCGATGATCCGGGGCAATTGCCCGCCTGTCTTGCTGCTGATCAGAGTTTCCAGAGGGGGCCAGGTAAAACAGATTCCCAGAGTCCATAAGCAATAGACCATAACCTGCGCCGCAGGAGCCGGCAATACCATGCCCAGGAGCATGGCCGAAACTACGCCGCATGCGCCGATGCGGAGCACACGTATGCACCCATAGCGTTGAGCAAATTTACCGCCCAGCCAGGCGGCGACAATATAGACAAAACCGCCGGTGGCGGCAGTCAGCAAATTTTCCACTTCTCCGAAGCCGAACGTGTGCCTCAGGTAGAAAAAAATAAAATTGGAGTAATAAATAGTGGCATAGCAATTGAGTAGTTCAATAAGAAAAATTAAGATTTTTACCGGACCGATCGCCATTTCGTTTTTCACTGATCACCTTAAAAAGCGGGAATTAAATTAAATTTCTCGTCATTGACACGCACTGCAGTTTCTTCTATACTGCTTTCCAAAGACACGGCTTGCAGACTATATCAAGTCGCCCTTGCTGCCAATGAATTTATTGGTTGGAATTGCCGGTTTCCTTCAAGTGTGCGCAGTAATGCTGCGGATAAAAAGCTTCCTCTTTAATAAAAGGAGGATAAGATGAACGCAACCTGGTATTAATATCGAACTATCCATTTTTCTTTCTTCAGTTATAGCGGAATCCAATTTGAGCAATGCAACATGGCCTGACCTTTCAGAGCAAGGAAGGATCCAATGTTTGAAAATGCCGAACCCCGGGAGTCGCTTTCCATAGTTGACGCGGTTGCCATTGTTGTAGGCGTGGTTCTGGGAGTGGGTATTTTCAAAACCCCGTCGATTGTGGCTGCCAGCGCTGAAAGCGACGGGATGGTACTGCTGTTCTGGCTTATCGGCGGGCTGGCGTCGCTGGTCGGCGCTTTATGCTATGCGGAGCTGATGTCCGCCGATCCGCACGCGGGCGGCGATTACCATTACCTGCAGAAAGCTTTTGGTCCGATTCCTTCCTTCCTCTATGCCTGGGCGCGCATAACCGTCATCCAAACTGGATTCATCGCCATGGTGTCCTTTATCATCGGCGACTACGCCTCCGAGATTTTTCGCCTGGGCCGGTTTTCCACTTCGATATATGCGGCTTTGATCATTGTTCTGCTCACCGTGATTAATATTGGCGGCCTGCGGCGGGGAAAGTTGACGCAGAAAATACTCGTTGGAGGTATTATCAGCGGGTTGATAACAATATCCGCCATTGGATTGCTGACAGGCGTTCCACAACCGGTTATTCCGGAAGGCAACATAATTCCGGAACAGAGAGAGCTGGGGAAGGCCCTGATCTTTGTCCTGTTGACCTACGGAGGATGGAACGAAGCATCGTTTCTTTCCGCCGAAGTGCGGTCGGGACGCCGCAATCTGCTGAAGGTGCTCCTTTACAGCATCGGCACCGTTACGGGAATTTACCTGCTGGTCAATATCGCCCTTTTGAAAAGTCTCGGGCTGTCCGGCATGGTGTCGTCCAGCGCCGTCATTGCCGAAATGATGAAAAGAACTTTGGGTACTCCGGCCGGTGATTTGGTCAGCCTGCTGATTCTTTTTACGGCGGCAAGCACGATGAACGCGGCCATCATCACCGGCGCGAGGTCCTGCTATGCCCTGGGCAGGGATTTTCCGCTGCTGAGCTTTCTGGGGCGCTGGCAGGGACTGAAACAGACACCGGTCAACGCACTGTTGCTCCAGGGAAGCGTCGCCCTTCTCCTAGTCGTTCTGGGAACGGGAACGCCCGACGGTTTTGTTCTGATGGTGGAATACACCGCACCCGTTTTCTGGTTCTTTTTTCTGCTGGTAGCTGTGTCAGTCTTCTGGATGAGACATAAATATCCTAACGAACAAAGGCCTTTTCGCGTACCGCTCTATCCTTTGACGCCGCTAGTGTTCGGCGCTGTCTGCCTGTTTATGCTTTATTCCAGTATTGCTTTTACAGGACACGGCTCTTTGATCGGTATCGGCGTGCTCCTTTCGGGAATCCCTTTGATAATTATTCAGCAAAAAAGACCACAGAAAAAAATGATCCTCTTTGTTTTCATCGCCGTATTTTGTTTATCCCTGCCGGCATTGAACTGTCGGGCTGAGGCTGCTGCTGATAAAGATTATGCCTTGAAGAGAGAAAGAATGGTTGCCGAGCAGATTGAGGCCAGGGGGATACGCAATACCAAAGTCCTCCAGGCTATGAGAACCGTGCAGCGTCATCAGTTTGTTCCCGCTGAACTGCGCGCTGTGGCGTACGGGGATTATCCGTTGCCGATCGGGGAAGGGCAGACCATATCTCAGCCTTACATCGTAGCGCTGATGACGGAAGCGATCCAGCCGGGGCCGGATATGAAAGTGCTGGAAGTGGGAACCGGTTCGGGCTATCAGGCCGCGATTCTGGCCGAGCTCTGCAAAAGCGTTTATTCAATTGAAATTGTCGAGGTGCTGGGAAGAAGGGCCGCACGGATTCTTTCGGGGCTTTATAAGAACATACATATTAAAATCGGCGACGGCTACAAGGGATGGCCGGAAAAAGCGCCCTTCGACGCAATTATTGTCACCTGTGCGCCGACAAAAGTTCCCCCACCGCTTAAGGAGCAATTGAAAGAAGGAGGCAGGATGGTCATTCCGGTGGGAGGGGCCTGGACGCAGCAGTTGCTTGTGCTGATAAAAAAAGGCGGTCGCCTCGAAAGGCATGAGGCTATTGATGTGCGCTTCGTGCCGATGGTGGATCCACAGGGTAAAAGATACTAATAATAAATTATTTGCTTTTGCCGGCTACATCAGGTGGGCGAATGTTATCGGCGGAAAGGAGTTGAAACATGATTAGATTACAGGATCTTTGACGGTGTTAATTTAGATTCCGGCCCTTTTTGTCGCTGCTGGATCTTTTTATTCAAAGGGGGGTGGGATAGAAAGGCAGAGGAAAATGGAGCATGGGAGCTGCTTACGGTAAAGGACGTAATGCGAAAACAACACAGACTGTCAGTGGAGAGGTAATCAGTATTGGTAAAATTTCCCTTATGCGGGGGGTGATTTATGGCGCTTATGCGATTGTGAAAACCGGCGACGAAAGAATAACCATTCATTTGGGGCCTTTGTGGTTTATTGAAGACCAGAAGATCAAGATCAAGCCGCAAGACCAGGTGGAAGTAAAATGTTCACAGATTATGTATGAAGGCAAGCCCGCCATTATTGCGTCGGAAGTCAAGAAGGGAAAAGAAATATTGAAGCTGCGGGACGAAGATGGTTCCCCGTATTGGAATGGATGTAACAACTGGTAATTCGTTTCAGAAGTCCACCTGAAATCGGCGGAAGAGAGGGTCGAGGCAGCACGGGATAAAATTTTAAATCGCATTTAATCTTTTGTGCTCCGTGCTCCTCACCCCAAGTATCTTTAATAACGTTTCCGAGAATATTTTCTTCGAATTGAAATTATATCCGGCGCTCAGGTCGGCAAGATTCGTTCAGCAAACCAGGGCGGCATTCAGATATTCGGCAGCGACGGCAACGATGAATCCGGTTCCTACAGTCCGAAAAGCACGACTTCAAAGAAGATACGTATTGTCAGTACCTTCGAGTTCGAGTTGAGATAGATGTGACATCAGTGAAATATATTGAGCCAAAGGTACAGCCTACTTCCTTTGGTAGTGAATGAATTGGAGGGACAAGCTTATCATGTTGGGATTATCATTGACAAAGTATTTTTATACATTAAAATATGATTAACTCGTAAAAAGTCATAAAATTGGTAATTTACAGACGGCCTCGTAAAAAGGCCGCAGGCAAGGCGCGCGAATACCTAGGAATGAAGCGTACTTAGCGTACGCTGCAGTGACGAAGGATGAAGCGCAACGCAGCATTCGGCCTTTTTACGAGGCCGTCAAATATAAAAAAATTACTTTATCAAAAAACACACAACAGGATCAGTAAGCGATGATACTTCCCTTATCACCATTTCGTATTCTGATCGTTGTTTCTTTTCTCATCGTTGTACTGGTCGTTTTCGAGGTTAGTTTATTCATCTCCAAAGTTAACACGGGGCGTGGTCTTGCGAAGGCCAGCGTAGCCTTTGAGGTCAGGGTAAAAGAGGCGAGCCGAAGGGTCCTTGTGGTCGGGGACAGCACTGGTGTTGGTACGGGAGCTTCTGATGCGGCGGATTCGGTAGCGGGGCGCATCGCCCAGGACTACCCTGGAACGGAGATCGTCAATCGGGCGCAGGACGGGGCCAAGGTTGAGGACGTTTTTGAACAGCTTAAGGGTTTCAGTACCGGGGAATTTGATCTGGTCCTTTTGCAGGTTGGGGGAAACGATATCATCCGTTTCACCGATCTGGAAAGGCTCACGGCTTCAATCACCGGGGTCCTCAAACTGGCAGGCGATAAAGGCGGCGATGTCATTTTCATGAGCACAGGGAATGTCGGGCTTGCGCCTGTCTTCTTTCCTCCAGCCAGTTGGATCTACTCCTGGAGAACGAGAAAAGTCCGGGAGATTTTCCTGGCCGTATCGCGCAGAGAAAAAGTTGAATATATTGATCTTTTTAAAGAAAGAGATAAAGACCCCTTTTTGAGGGATTCGGCGAAATTCTATGCCGCAGACACGCTTCATCCAGGGAGCGAAGGTTACCGGCTGTGGTATGAAGAGCTGAAGAGGCAGTCATCCATAGACATGATCCTCGGCCCAAAGGGAATGCGGGGGCTTGAAAATATCTGACCGCCATCTCTTGTATGGACATTATCTTAAGGATCGCAGTTCGCCCAAGTCTGTATTGGATAGGGTATAATCTTTATTTTAATGATGATATTTGGAAATGAGGTCAACGAATGATGGACGAATCCAATCTCAAGATCGCAGTCATCGGCGCCGGCATTTCCGGCATCATGTCCGCCTATCTTCTGGGGCGCCGTCACCAGGTCACCCTCTTCGATAAGAACGACTACATCGGCGGCCACACGAACACCGTCGTCATCGAAGATGGGCCGGACGCGGGGCTGCCCGTAGACACGGGCTTTATCGTCCATAATGAGCGAACTTATCCCCTTTTCCGGGCCTTTCTCCAGCAGCTGGGGGTTGCGGCGGCTCAGACGGATATGTCCTTCAGCTGCCAGGACAATACGACGGGTCTGCAGTACAGCAGTCTTGGATTCAACGGATTATTCGCACAGCGCGCAAACCTCTTCAGACCTTCCTACTGGGCATTCCTGTTCGGCATCCAGCGTTTCTGCATGCGAACGCTTAGTCAGTTCGAGCGCGGCGGATTGGGCGTCCTCACCCTCGGTCAGTTTGTCGGGCGCGAGGGTTTCCGGCGGGACGTCATCGAACAGTTCGTCATTCCCATGGCCTCGGCCATCTGGTCCGCATCGGAGGCCAAGATGATGGAATTTCCTATGGAATCCTTCGCCCGCTTCTACTCGAACCATGGCCTGCTGTCGGTGTGGGCCCCCCCTGCCTGGTATTATATTCCGGGTGGAAGCCACACTTACGTAAAGGCTTTTCTCAAGATATTCAAGGGGACGGTGCGGCCCAAGTGCCCCATCGCAGCGGTCCGGAGGACCGTTCCCGGTATTGCCTTGAAACTTGCCGACGGCGCTGAGAAAACATTCGATGCCGTTGTTCTCGCCACCCATGCCGACGAGGCCTACAGGCTTTTGGCAGACCCTTCGCCTGAAGAGACACGCCTTCTCAGCCGTTGGGTCTACTCGACAAACCACACGGTGCTCCACCGGGACTCGTCTTTCCTGCCCACAAACCGCAGGGCCTGGGCTTCCTGGAATTATCGTCACGAACCGTCCATGCCAAAGACATGTCCGGCTATGGTTACCTACTACATGAACCACCTGCAGCGCCTTGACGCGCGAGGTCAATACTGTGTCACCCTGAATCCCTGGAAACCGGTGAAGGCATCGGAGATCGTCAGAGAAATAATCTACTCCCATCCGATGTACACTTTTGAATCCATGGCAACGCAGCCGGAGCTTCACTCTCTTAACGGGAAACGAAACACATACTTCTGCGGCGCCTACTTCGGCTACGGGTTCCACGAGGACGGCACTCGCTCCGCCGTGGAGGTAGCGCGCCTTTTCGGAATCGAGCTATGAGCGCGTTTCTATACAACGCTTTTATCGAGCATCACCGTCACAAGCCCAGGGATCACCAGTTCGGCTACCCCCTGTATCTCTATGGCTTCGACCTGAAGGATCTGCCTGAGTTGGACCGCAGGATCTTCTTCTTCGGCTATAACCGCTTCCGACCTGCAACGCTTTACGACAAGGACTACCTCGACAACGGCCCCGGCACGATCCGCGAGAAGCTGGACCGTTTTCTTGCGCAGGAAGGCTTCGGCGAAACCGTCGCCCGGGTCTTCCTCGTCACCTCGCCGCGCTACTTCAACTATGTCTTTAACCCCGTAAGTTTCTACTACCTCTTCGCGGCCGACGGGGCCCTGGTGGGAAACGTGGCCGAGGTGAACAACACCTTTGGGGAAAAGCACCTCTACATCCTGCGCTCGCCCGGCTGGGTAAACGGCGATCATACCGCCAAATACCTTACGGAAAAGGCCTTCCACGTCTCACCCTTTAACCGTATCGAAGGAACATATGAATTTTTCTTCGCCGATATTTCGAATAAGCTCGAAGTGAGGATCAACATCCGGCAGGCCGGCGAGGTCGTCTTCGAGGCCCTCCTTCGGGGATCGCCCGAACCGTTGACCGCATCGAGCCAGTTGAAGATGTTCCTGCGCCACCCGATCGTGCCGCATCTCTCCATGCCGCGCATCCTGTACGAGGCGGCAAAGCTCTCATTCGGCAAGAAGCTGACCTACCACGACAAGCCTGTACCGCACAGCCCCATGACGATCCGCACTAACCCGCCCACCTTTGTGCAGCGAAAATGCATGGGGGTCGTCTTCAATGTCCTGGGCCGCGGCAGGACAGGCTCGCTCCGCATGACACTTCCCGACGGTTCTTCAAAGACCCTCGGCGAGGAGACATCGGCGGACCGCGTGGAAATGATCGTGAAAGACTGGCGGTTCTTCTCCCGGCTCATCTTCGGGGGCGACATCGGGCTGGGGGAATCCTACATGAATGAAGAGTGGGAAACGCCTGATCTGACAAAGGCCCTCGCCTGGTTTATCCGCAACTGGGAGTCCTTCTTCGGCCGCCACGAACGCCTCGAGCCCTTCTTCGACAGGCTCAACCGGATCCTGTACCCCATTACGGAGAATACGATCACCGGGAGCAGGAAAAATATCATCACCCACTACGATCTGGGCAACGAGTTCTTCAAGGTCTTTCTCGACCCGTCGATGACGTACTCCTGTGCTCGTTACCTCAACGGGAAAGAGACGCTCGAGGAGGCCCAGAAGAACAAGCTGCAGGAGATAATCCGCAAGGCCGGAATCGGTCTGGATGACCACGTCCTTGAGATCGGCTGCGGCTGGGGGAGCTTCGCCGTCGAAGCGGCCAGGACGACAGGCTGCCGGTTGACGGGGGTCACTATCTCTGATGCCCAGTACGAGTATGCCCGCGAGCGCATCCGGACGGAAGGGCTCGCGGACCGCGTGGAGATAGTCCTGCAGGACTACCGCGATATCGAGGGCCGCTTCGACCGGATCGTCTCCATCGAGATGCTCGAGGCCGTGGGCGACAAATACTTCGGGAAGTTTTTTGAATGCTGCGACCGCCTCCTCAAACCCGGCGGTGTCATGGTTCTGCAGTTCATATCCATCCCGGACAGGCGCTACGACAATTACCGCAAGGGACACGACTGGATCCGCAAGCACATCTTCCCCGGGGGAGGGCTTCCGTCGCTGGCCGTTGTGATGGAGGCCCTGGCGAAAAGGACCTGCCTCAACGTGCAAAGTGTGGAGAACATCGGTACGGATTACGCCCCGACGCTGCGGAACTGGCGCGGCCGCTTCCTGGCGGGAATCGACGAGGTGGCCGCCCTGGGTTTCGACCGCACCTTCCAGCGCAAGTGGGTCTACTACCTTGCGGGCTGCGAAGCCTGTTTTGCCACACGCTATCTGGGCAATCTGCAGATGGTGATGGTGAAGTCGGAAACCGGCTATTGATGCCCATACCCTGATCTTCCTCTTCTGCGAGGATGAGAGCAACCGATGTTTAAGTTGCAAAGCAAGGGATGATACCCTTACCCGTACCTTTTACGACAAGCAAAGGAGTATAGTCCATGAAATACAAAAACTACGTCGGAATAATACTGCTGGTGTCGATTCTGGCCCTGGCAAGCTGCGCAGGAGGAAAACCAATGACTCTCGAGAACTACTATCAGGAACTGACAAAAACGGACCCGGCGAAGATGGCCCTGGTGAAGGCGGGCTCGGCCGAGGAAAAGGCCGGTATCGAAGCCTTCAAAGCCTATTACAAGGTCTTTGCCGAAGATGTAATCCGTCGGGACACGAAAACTTTGTATGCGCAAGAGGCTTTCTTCAAGGACGGCTACAAGGAGGTGAAGGGCGTCGACGCCATCGAGACATATTTCATCGCGACGACCAAGGCCATCGCTTCTTGCCACTTCGACATCATTGACGTGAGCGTACACGAGGGCAATTACTACTTCCGCTGGATCATGAAGCTCAAGCTCAATCGCAACAAGGACAACCCGATTGAGCAGGTCGGCATGTCCCACGTACGCTTCGCCTCCGATGGAAAAATTATCTTCCACACCGATTACTGGGACACAAGCGTTGTTTTCGAACGATTACCTGTTATCGGGTACATCATCCGGTGGGCGAAGGAACAGTTCTAATTTCATTTCTAAATCATGCGCTATCTTTGTTGGCGTCGTCGTCGGCTTCCTCAACGTATGTATTATACGCCTCGTCGCCTCTGTCCCCCGCTGGCGGGGGTTGGGGGTGGTTGCCGCCGCGATATCATCATTGATTTAGAAATGAAATAACACGATCTCTTTGTCCTTCATGAAAGGAGCAAGTATAATATGATCATCGTAAAATATTTTGTGAGTTACCTGCTGACGGCAGTAATATTTTTTGCCCTGGATATAGCATGGCTCGGATTTGTTGCAAAGAATATATACGCCAAGTATTTAGGCCATCTCTTAAAGAGCCAGTTCAATTTGGTCGCGGGAGGTGTCTTTTACCTCATCTTCATCGCAGGGATATTGATTTTTGCGGTATATCCGGCTGTGAACAAAAATTCATTCGCCACCGCCGTGGTTCTCGGCGCCCTGTTCGGTTTTTTCACCTATGCGACTTATGATCTCACCAACCTGGCGACGCTGAAAGACTGGCCCTTGATTATTTCTTTGGTTGATATTGCATGGGGATCATTCCTGACCGGTATAGTCAGTGCTTCAGGATATTTCATAGTCTTATTTGTCGAGCGCCACTTATGATACCCGGGATTATTTCATCAACCATAATTAACTAAGGGGGAAGGGACACCTTTATACCTTAACAAAAATCCTGCGTTTATAAAGGACATAACCAATCAGCCAGAAGAAAATAATGTGCGCCAGTGCATAAGCGAGAGAACCGTTCAGGTTACCGGCCGGCGGTGTAAAGACATTCTGGTACAGCCAGGCGCTTCCGGTTACTGTATTGCCCTTGCCGTCGGGAATGTGGATTAAGAGGCGCAGCGTTTTTCCCCAGACCACGGACAAAATAAAAAGGAACAATGGATTTCCACCAAATACTGAGAAGGGAAGGCTCCATTTTTTATATCCCCGCAAGTCAATGAGATAAATGAGCAAGGCAAAGAGCAGGAAAGCCACGCCGGCTGTGAAGAGCACGTATGAGCTTGTCCATAAAGGCTTGTTGACCGGGAAAACAAAACCCCAAAGATATCCGGCGATGGTTAAAGCTATGCCGAGAAGAGACAGCTGCACCGGCGCGCGGTCTCTCGCTGTTTCGGAAATCATCATTCCCGCCAGGTAGCCGGTGAGAACCGTCGCAACCGACGGCAGGGAACTGAGGATTCCCTCCGGATCAAAGGGAATTCCGAAGCCTTGATAAAGATGGTTCTCACCGAGTATTGCCCGGTCGAAGGCAATCGTGGCGTTGGTATGCAGACTGTAGGGATCCGGTCCGCCTAAAAAATAAAGAATAGCCCAGTAGATAAGCAGAATAGCGGCAACGACGAAGGGCAGCCGTCTGCGCGGCGCAATCAAAACGATGAGCGCAGTCATGCCGTAGGCCAGGGCAATTCTCTGCAGCACACCCATAATTCTGAATTGTGAAAAATCCGTCATCCATTGAGGATAAGAGTTGATGAAAATTCCAATGAGAAAGATCAAAAGCACCCGCCGGCCCGTGCGGACGAGTGCTTCCCTGCTCAACGTTGTTTGGTTTTTATGGAAGGAAAAAAAGAGAGATGCGCCGACGGCGAAAAGAAAAAAGGGGAATACCAGGTCCGCCGGAGTGCATCCGTGCCATTCGGCATGCCGCAGGGGTGCGTATACATATTGCCAGCTTCCGGGCGTGTTCACCAGAATCATGAGCGCAATGGTCATTCCCCTTAATACGTCGAGGGCCCGGTATCTGTCGAATTGTTCCATGAATGACTACTTCTTCCTTGCTTTGTATCTCTCTTCCGCCAGGGTGAAGAGTCTTTCCTCCTCCTCAGTGAGTAATATAAGTTCTGGAATTGAAGATACTTTTCCTTCGGGGCCGACCGCCACCATCACGAAATTGGCGGTTAACGCCGGCAACCTGTGTTCGTGGCCGACTTCCTTCTGCCCCAGGTTGATATGTTCCGTTTCCACATCGACCCTCACATCCATTGAAGAACGGCTGGCAAAAACAAGTTTTGCTTTCACAATAACCAGACTGCCGACGCGAACCGGCACCTTGAAAGTAATATCTTCCACCAGACCGGTAACGACATTGCAATGAGCGTGACGGGCCGCGGCCACAGCCGCCGCATTGTCCATCAACTTCATCAATTCGCCGCCATGGACGAATCCGGCCGGGTTTGCCTGTCCCGGCAGCATCAATTGGGACATCTCCACGGCGGAATGCCCCACGGTTCTCCCGTTAAAGGCGGATTCATTTTCCATTTCGGACAACAGTTCCCGGAAATTCCGCTCGTGCTTCGCTTCCACCCCGGCAATCCGCTGAAAGAAATCGGCAATTTCTGTAAACCCTTCCTGCCGGGCAGTTTCCGCCGCCAGAAGGTAATATTTGTCCGCCTGATCGTGTTCCCTGTTTACCGACTGACGGAGGCTTTCCATTGAATCTTGCGTCCCTTCGAGAAACTCGTATTCATGACGGGCGTGTTCCAGTTCATTGGCGGCGGTGGCTTCAAATATTTCCGCTACCTGTTGGAGGCCTTTTTGCCGCGCCACTCCTGCAAAGTATTGATATTCAAAACTCTGCAGCACTTCCGCATTCAATGATTTGCGCAAAATTTCTTCAGTTTTGCTCCCCTTGAACTCCATAATGTTTACTCCTGTAAGAGGGTATAATCATAATTTTTTGTCAATATTTCCCGGACCGCCGCATTCCGGCGTATAACAGGTGACATTTTTAAATTCACATTTCTTAAAGCAGGATGGACATTGTTCCGGGAGTGTCGGCCCTTTCAGGATATATCCGCATGCCCCGCATTTCCAGAACGTCTGGCTGCAAACAGGACAAATGTCATCTTCAAACGGTGTTTCCGATTTATTTCCGCAGCTCGCACATTCGTAAATAGCCATTTAAATACCCCCTTTTTTGTTTATTCCACCCAATGGACAAATTCGGATATTTCCGCCCTTTTCCTGTCGAAGGAATTCAGGGGGAAATCCGGATCGGGATAACCCAGGGTCAAACCGACAATTATTCTTTTATCATCCGGAATAGAGGCAATTTTTCTTATGGCGGCGGGATAGATGGCGGCGGACGCCATGATACAAGTGCCTAGTCCTTTATCATGGGCCAGCAGGCAAATGGTTTGCACGATCAGGCCAACGTCCAGCATCGCATATTCAACAGCGCTGTTTCGCGGGATGCACGCCAGGATTAAACAGGGTGCGCCAAAGAGTGAAGCCATTTCCTGATAGTATTTGTTGCGTGCCGCCTTGTCTTCTCTTTTAATTCCCTGAGCAGTTAATAGCGTTCCGACCGTTTCTTCATAGCGGGCTTTCAGGGGAGAAGGCCAGGCAGAAGGCATCGTTACGTCGGGAACCGGTGTTTCACCTGCGGCCTGCTTTTCCAGACTCATTTCTTTGTACCTCTTCAGGCACTCGCCTGTTAAAACATAAAATTCCCAAGGCTGAGTATTTCCCCACGAGGGCGACCAGCGCGCCTCGGCTAGAAGTTCCGCGATCAAAGTTCGAGGAACGTCAACCTGTTTGTATTTCCTGATGCTGCGCCGTCCCTTGACGGCAGTCAATAATTCCATTGTAGCCTCCTTTCCATCTTATGTCTGCTGAAAGTAAAAAATAAACTGTTGCAAAATTTCTGTCAAGATATTAATAATACATAAAGCAGTATTTACAATGGGATAGAGGAAACCAACAGGTGTTAAGTGCCAAGGGGCAACCTGATGACAGCAATCCAGCGTTCCATGTCTTCCGGCTGTTGTGAAGATATCCAGAAGCCATAGAATAACGTTATGCCAGGAAAGCTCAATGACAGATTCCATGAATGATATTGATTTAAGCCGAGACATTCTTAATCAATTTTTCGCCGATAAATTAGCCTTTTATCGACTGCCAAGAGAACGGATAAGCGATCTTTTGTTATCGCAACTGTTTGTGTGCGAAAAACTGCGGCTTCATAATATTTTCTACATTACAGATGAAATAAAGTACTTGGAAGGAATTACCAAGGTAACGAGAACCGCGAAAGAAAAGCCTTTTAACGGTGATATATTAAAAGGATTATGGAAAAAACACTTCTACAGCAATTGCTTTATACCAAAAAATCTTGCCAATTTTCTTTCGAGCAGGGCAGGCGAAAAAGCGTTTTACTCCTATATCCGGGAAGACATGCAAGATAACCAAAGCGACTTCATTGAGGAAAAAACCCTATGGAAGATCGCAGATTTCGCTTCTTATGGCGCCTATAAGATCAAGGCTTCACATGCAGGCGAACGGAAAGGTGCATTTACCGGAGAGTGGCTTATTTACGGGAAATACGGTGATTTGAACTACTATCTCTGTATCGCTAGGCACAATGCAGGCGACGAGAATATCAGGCGCGAGATAGAGAACGTTTGTGTTGACGAATTTCCATTCTTGTTTGAGAGCTGGGTTGAGCATAATCATCGAATGCAGCCGACCTCGTACTTAGGCGGCTGATGCTTTTGTTGGGCTAACAGAGCACTTCGGATTAATCGGATGAAAAAAGAAATCATACTTGAGGTCATGAAATACCATGATAGGATCTAATCAATGAAAAATAAATACTTAGTCAATACGATGTTCATTCTAATTATTATCCCAATAATTGCTATTTCGGCGTCATGTTCCAAAGTAGATCCCGAGAAAAAATATACAACAGTCGAACACAAATTGGCAATTATTGATTTTGGCCACAATATTCCAGCATCCTATCCTGAGATTTTAAATTATAAAGAATGGTTAGATGTTATTTGCTCTGTTTCGACTGAGAATCGAGAACAAGTTGCTGATTTGATAATTAAAACACATGACTTATTGAAGCAGAATGGGCTCAATATAAATATTAGAACAATACTTTCTGACATCCGAGACTTATCTGTGGAGCAAACCTCAAAAGTAACTATAAGAGTGGTTCTAGATCAGTACTCAACATATTTAAAGAGTGGACTTTCGAATCATGGTGCTATTGTGGCCATTAAAAAAAATCTATCTGAAAATAATTCAAGAAATTATTCTTTAAAAACTGATAAGATCGATGGCAAAGCACTTTCATCTATGTTGTCACTCTATGGCAGAAAAGAATCAGCGAGTGGGAATGGCAGAGTGAAAACACTTTGGTCAATAAAGGGATTAAAATCAGGTTCGGTCGAAATAATCGGAAATAACCAAAAAGATGCGGACCAAATTGGATGGCAAACACCAGAATTTGATACGTCTGGTAATTATGTAAAAATCACATCATCCACTTTTACGTATAGATTTTTTGTTAAAACACTCGCCTATTTTGTGGATAAACCAAATACCTTAGCGGATGAACTACTTATTGAAGCGGATCCCAAAATTAATAAGACCGCCTCAAGGTGTATAGGAGATTTGAGCTTCGAAACAGATGGCATTTATTTCTTTGTTCGACACAATTCCAGAAGATAAGATGTATGGGACCATGTATCAGGTCTTGAAATATAAGTTATTCCGTTTTTGAAGTTTGATATGACCGGACTAAGAAGAATAAGTAACGCGATTAACGGGGGGAAAATAAATCCCTCTCGTATTTTGTCCTTTTATTTCTTTTTTTGTCATTGCATTATATGAGGCCAATCATCATCACCGTTTGGAAAATGAACAACTGCCGCAGCCTGAATCTCGCTGCAGCGTTTCATATTTTCGTTGGCTTCATGATATTTAATTCCGGGATGGCAAGCATAGCCGATGTCGCTTTCAGTGTAGCCCTCAAATTGAACCAATTTATAGCCCAGATTATGCGCTATTTTAATAACGTCATCTACGCTCTGCCCCTTTGCCGGTCTAATTGTCGTATAAAATACGGTTATCATTTCGTCTTTTCCTTAATAGTTATTCAGCCCATCAGGATTGCCGATACGATTCTCACATTTTCCCCGCTATTGGGAAATGTTGTTTAACGCTATTTAATCAGTATCTCAAGGCTCTGCTGCTCCGTCGGTTGTATCAGAGTTTCGCTGCAGGTAGGCCTTGATTTTCTCCTGGATGGATTCGGGTATTTTAATGCCGATGCTTTTGATCCGGCTTTCGTACTTGGCGAAGGAGCGGCTGTGCTGCGATGTATTGATAAAAATCTGGAAATAAGTCCGGATGCTTCCCTCCAGTTCCGAGCGGAATTCCATGTCCTGATTCAGGAGATCCTCCACGGGGGCGATTACCCGGTAATTGATGGGGCGGCAGAGGGCGCGGTAGGCGACGAAACGCTGCGTCATGTCGTCTTCGTAATTCTTTTCGCGAATGGCCTTTTCCACAACTCCCAGATCGATGCAATCCATGATCTGAAAGGCATATTTAGGGCCGAGGATTTCCTCCAGGAGCGTCTGAGCGCGGATATATTGTTCGCAGGTGCTGAGCTCGGTCAGGCCTTCGGGATCGCAGCGGATGTAGAGGACGAAGTCGATATCAGAACCGGTCTGGCAGAGTCCCATATTCGTTGATCCCAGTACGTCCATGCCGATGTCCTCCTTGATTCTCTCGTCGACGAGGCGCGCCACCTCTTCAAGCTTGTCCAGCCGTTCTTCCGTTTCTTCCGTTTGAAAAAGCCGGTAGAACTGCTTTATCTCGTTATAAAGCTGGATCTCGGGGATGTGGGAATACTTCTGGCTTTTCATATCGAAATTCGCGCCGGCCTTCAAGTGGTCATACCGGTTGCGGTCGATGATTTTTTCCTCCCAGCGCCCATTTTTAAATATATAATCGGCCACATCGTAGACCCGATCATCAACGAGCTTTTTAAAGATTACTTTTTGGATTTGACGGTTGTCGATCTCCAGGGAAAAGAAGAAGCCGCCCTCCAACACTTTGCCGGTAAGAAGCGTTACTTCGCCGAAGTTGGACGGATTCAGGTAGACGGTTCCTTCCGTGTACTGGAAGCCCCAGTCGCCGTGGATATGGCCGGTGAGGCAGGCCAGAACGGGATGTTGATTGCAGTAGCTGCGCAGGGCAGGCGAGCCGGTGGTGCCGAACTGGGTGACGCGGTCGTGGATTCCGTGGGCCGGGTGATGCGTCACGATCACATCGGGAGTGGTCTCTGTAAAAAAATTGAGCATCTCGTTGTTCTGGTCCTCGATGCCGATGCCTCCCCGGTAGCGGACTACGTACCGTTCCGGAATGCCGGGCGTCCAGATCTCGGCGCCGCCGTATCCGGCGATAATGATGTCCTGGATCCGGCGCTGATGAAGATGCAGGTCACGCTCGTGGAGGGAAGTGTATTTGAGATCCATGTCGTAGTTGCCGGGCAGACAGAGTACAGGGGTTTTCTGCTTCACGGCGATGATATTTTCCAGCATCTTGTATTTCTGTTGAAGGACCCGGCGGGCCCGGATCGTGTATTGCTGGTATTTAAAACCCTTTTCCTCCACTTCTCCGGAAACATTCGGCTTATCCAGCAGCTCATCCACAAAGTCTTCGATCAGCATTCCTTCCTTATTCATCCGCAGGCGCAGTCCATGAAAGTATGATTGCAGTTCGTGGTAGTTGATGGCCGTGTTCATGTTGTGAAAGGGGATATCTATAAGATCGCCGTTTATGATGTAAACATCGGCCACGGTTTCGGTCAGTAGTGTTTTAACGCGCTCGAAGGCGCCGTGGATATCGGTGATATAGATCATTCTCATGGACTTAACCTCTTTGTTTGGTTTATGTAAAAAAACGGACAAATCTCTTAATAAAAATAGCAAATGCCCTGTCTATATTCAACAATTATCTTTTTTTCTTCGGCTTCATCCCACGACTAACCTTCGGTCGCATTCTCTTCTAAAATAGGGGACGGTTCTCTTTTATTGACAAACATCGGCAATTCTGATACAAAGAAAAAATGCCGAGAACAGCCAGAATAGCTCCCCAAAAATTTATTTATCATGTCCTGACGCGTGGAAACAACAAGCAGGATATATTTCAAGACGAAGAAGATTTTCAAAAATATATCGACATCCTCAGTAATTACAAAGAAAAATACAGGTATAAACTGTATCATTACGTCTTAATGACAAATCATGTTCATTTGGTAATTGAACCTACGGCGGACGGGGGTGATCTTTCCCAGATTATGAAAGGAATAAATCTGTCCTATGTCCAGTATTTCAAGAAAAAATATCAGTACACCGGCCATTTCTGGCAGGACAGATATAAAAGCATGATTATATCCAGGGATGAATACCTGCTGGCCTGTGGCAGCTATGTGGAGCTTAATCCTGTGCGGGCGGGGATGGTGAAAACCCCGAAGGATTATACCTGGAGCAGTTACAAAGCCAATGCCTACGGGAAAAAAGACGATTTGGTTGATAGTTCAGTTGTTTTCGGCGGGCTTTCGACAAGTGAATCGATCAGGAAGGAATATCGAACGTTTATTCAGCAAATGCTGCAAAAACATCAATCTATGCGGGGAGTAATGGATCGCCGGGCTGTATATGGAGGAGATAAGTTTATTCAGAAAATGCAGAAACAATATAACCTTGGCGCAATTATCGGGAAGCAGGGCAGACCGAGGAAAGAAGCCGCCCAAAAATAGAACCGTCCCCTTAATTCCTTATGGCTCAATCTATTACTCTTTCAGAAATTGCTAATGCCTGGCTTGCCCGGTCAGGAGATGCCTGTCTCTCATCGTTGATCAATACGATCCTCTATGCCATATCCGTCGCAGCGGCAGCATACCACTGGAAAATGTTGCAGCGATTTAAGAAACCTGCTGCCGAGCAATGTTTTTGGCTGCTTGTCATTTTTATTTTATCGATTTTCGGTATTAACAAGCAGCTTGATTTCCAGATCCTGCTGGTCGAAATCGGGCGACCGATTGCCATGAAGTTTGGATGGTACGAATCACGCCGGATTGTTCAGGCTGTGTTTGCATTTGTTTTAACCGGCATTGCCGGACTTTTCGCAGTAATGATGTTGTTCCTGGTTCGATGGCATTGGCGCAATAATATCCTTGCATTGCTTGGCCTGCTGATTTTGTGCTTTTACGGGATCATAGAAGCAATGTCACAAAGCCATATCGGCTGCAGTCTCGATTTGTATGAGCAATGGAGCTTTCGACTTACCGATGTAATCGAAATGGCGGGTATCCTGTTGATATTGGCCAACACCTTTATCCGACGAAAGATAGAGTGAATTATTCTTTATGTCCATATTTGTCATGAACATCGGAGCATGGAAACCGGGAATCGGCGACCCTTCGTTTATGGGATGGTTTACGGTGTATTCCTATTATCTTGTCGCCTCTCTTAGTTTATTGAAGATGATATCCCGTAAACTGCAGCCCGGGAAAAAAGCCTGGTTGTTTTGGGCTTTCATGTGTTTGGCCATGATTGTTTTGGGCGTAATAAAACAGTACAATCTGCTCAGCGCCGTCACGGAAGTAGGGCGGATAATTGCCCGCCATGGCGGATGGATGGAGCAACGCTGGATTATTCAGGCTGCAGCGATGATTTTGTTTTTTGTCATAAGCATGATTTTTTCCTCCTTCCTTTATCACCGTTCCTTGCAATTCTTTTCCGTCCGGGAAAAAATGGCTGCGTCCGGCTTGGTTTATTTGGTTTTATTTATTGGGCTGCGGGCCATCTCGCTGCACCAGTTTGGAACGGTTCTCGGATGGGAAATATGGGGTATCCGCATCAACTGGATTGCAGAATTGTTCGGGATTTATTGGATCTGTTTTGCAATCTTTTGGCCGCGAAGTCGCATAGGCGAGCGATAGCCTTATCGATTTATTCAAGAGCGCTTTGTGATTCGCATGCTGCAAAAATTATTGACATAACAAGGGAAGTTACCTATATTCCTCATCAAGATCAGGCATTCCTCAAAAAAAGTCTAAAGGAGGCTCTATGGCAGACAACAAACTTCAACGGGAATTTATAGTTAAAGCGTTGACCGATCCTAAATTCCGCAAGCTTCTCGCAACGGAACCCGCGCAAGCTCTGGGTGTAAAGAAAATCAATGTCCAGCAGGCAAAAGAAATAAAGTTTATTCTTGCCACTGTAAAAGGCATTGATACGCAGATCGGAGCAATTGCCGACGAACTGCTTTGCGCATGCAGTGTAACCGCTACGCCGACGGTAAGAAATAAAGCGTAATGGCTGTTCTGCAACAAAGCGACGATAATCGGGAAACACTTGCCCGGGTTGAGCTGCTGGTGGCAACAACATGGAACTGCAACCTTCAGTGTTCATACTGCTTTGTTGGCAACAGGGGATTGGCGGAGAATATCGAGCCGATGTCCGTTGATGCCGCTCGTCATATAGTTGATGTGCTCGATGAGGAATTTTCGGATGCGGAGACGGTGTGCCTCCATTTTTACGGAGGGGAGCCGTTTTGCAATCTTCCGGCCATGAACGCCATGGTGGAAAGGGCATTAGCAAAAGACGAGAATAAATTTATTTTTGCCGTGACAACCAACGGCGCTGCGGCAACGCCGGAGGTCATAGAGTTGCTTGGCAGAGCCAATTTCGGCGTGGTAGTGAGCATTGATGGGCCCCCCGAAATTCACGATGAATGCCGCAAAGACAAAGCGGGAAAATCGACCCATGCCACGGTGATGAATTTTCTCCATGAACTGCGGAAGAAGACCTCCTGCCGGGTGCGCGGCTCCGCCGTGGTCAGATCGGGTTGGCCGCTGGCGAAGGCGGCGGCTTATCTGAAAAGCCTTGATGTTGATATGATAAAGTCGCAGGCGGTACGCACGGCCGGCGCAGAGGCATACTCGCTCAACGAAGAGGAGCGTACAGAGTATCTGGCCGATCTGGAAAAGCTTGGTCTGCAGATCATCGAAGATATCAGGCAGGAAAGGCCGCCCCGCGATGATCGTTTTACCAGCCGTGTGTTTCAACTCCTTAAAAATGAGCCCAGGCAGCGATTCTGCGGCGCGGGAATAACCATGTTCGGCATTACACCTGACGCGCTGGTTCTGCCGTGTATTCTTCTGGAGGCGGCAAACAACAGCCTGGGATCGATAAATGATCGTGGATTTCGCGAAAAAGGCCGCCGCTGGGTTGAAAATCATCCGCGAGAAAAAAAGTGCGCACATTGCAGCGCACTTCCTTTATGCGGAGGGGGCTGCCCCGCCATGATGCCTTTTTGCGGAGAATCTGAATGCGACATTGTCCGAAAAAACTGCGACGTGGCGCGAATGATTTACCGGCAGTTTGCCGGTGAACCGGAGAAACTCCTGGTTTTAGCCGGTATATGATGATTGTGGCCTATTCATGTTAGAAAATCCAGATTCCGTTACCTGCCTGCATTCACCAAAGGATTTTAATCCCGCTGACCTTTCCCTGCCGCGATTGAAAGCGAAAAAATGGGAAGTATGTTCACTGGCGCTTGATTTGTCGGGGCAATGCAATTTGCGCTGCTCATACTGTGCTGAAGCGGCGACAATGCCCCGAAGAGAGCCGATGACGGCGGAGGTTCTCAGGCGTGCGCTGCTGTTCCTGTATCAAAATCTCGCTGCGGACGCCGTTCCTACACTGCGTTTCGGCAGCGGTGAACCTCTCCTGGCCGCAACGTTGCTGGAGCAATGCGCCGTCGAGGCGCAGCGATTATCCGGCAAATATCAGCTCGCGCCGCCCCAATTTTTCCTGACCACCAACGGAACACTGCTCAATCAAAAGATACTGCGGCTGCTGTCGACTCCTTCATGGCATGTAAAAGTGAGTCTGGACGGACCGCCGCACATTCACGATGCCTACAGGAAGGATAGAAAGGGACGCGGCACTTCGCACAAAGCAATCGATGCCGTCAAAAGACTTTTCGAAGCAATCGGGGAGCGATTGAGCATCACCGCCGTTCTTTCACCCGGTACCGATCCCGCAGAAGTTTTTGAATTTTGTGAGTCTCTGCAGGCCGCTCAAATCGAGCTGCTGCCGGTGGCCGGCGGGGAAGAAGGTGCATCCTTTAAGCATGAGGATCTGCGGCGTTATCGGTCTTTTGTCGCCGGTTATGCAAGTGATCTTGTTTGCGGGAGGAAGCGGGCGGTGCTGAGCCGTTTTTGCAATATGCTGCCCCGCGCAATGGGTTTCGCGGTTCAACTCTACCGGTGCGGAGCGGGACGATCATTTTACGCTGCCGGACCCGACGGCCTTTTGTATCCGTGTTTCCGGATGATTGGTCTTCCCGGCTTTGCAGTCGGGTCGGTATGCAAGCCGATAGATAAAAGTGCTCTTTCTCATTTCCGCCGAACTACAGGCCGCAGTATCACAAAAAGAAGCGCCTGCCGGACTTGCTGGGCGCGAGCTTTGTGCAACGGTCCCTGTTTTGCCCTCACCGGGCTCATGAATATGGAGCCCGGAAGCGCCTCCCTCCAATGCATTTATTCCAGAATCGATGCCACGGAAGCGGTCAAACTGGTATCTACACTGCAAAGATCGGATCCGGCCAGACTTCTAACCTATCTGCCAACTGATCTCTCTTCGGTAATATGAACGTCTTGCTCGTTAAGCCGCCTGAACAGTCGCGATTAAACTTCGGCGCTTTCAGCCTGGCGGTGCTGGCGGCATACGTTCGCGATCTGGCGAAGATTAACATCTTTGATGCCACGCATCATACTGTTGACGGTGCGTCCAGCGCCATGTTGTCGCAAAAGTATGACCTGATCGGCATTACGGTTATGTCGCCCTCTTCGGTAAAGAACGCCTGTGCCCTGATCCGTTCGATGCGCCGAAATTTTAAACAAAATGCAAGGCCTCTGCCGCCGATTGTATGCGGCGGGCACGGAGCCTCCATGTATCCCCATCCGCTGCTGGCTGCAGGAGCAGATTTCGTGGTTTACGGACAGGGGGAGCAGCCCTTCCGGGCTATGCTGCAAGACATGAAGGCCGACGTGCCCGGAACAATCCGGAAGCATAAAAAAGATCTTGTCCGTATTCCCGCGGTTGAAGTTGTTTCACCCGAACAGCTTCCTCTACCCGCGCGGGACCTGATCGGAATACCGGCGGATGGCTTACATCTGATGGAAACCAGCCGTGGTTGTCCGCACAGATGCTCATTTTGTGAAACCTCGCATTTTTACGCCCACAACTGGAAAGCTTTCCCGGCGGCACGCATTTCAGCGGAAGTCCGGCATCTTGTGGAACAGTACAAAGCATGGATGATCCTTATCGCCGACGACAACTTTGCCGCTTCCACAAAGCGAATTCTCGAACTTTGCCCGCAACTGGAGAGGGGTCCTTTGCCGCTCTTTTTCCTGGCTTCCGCGCGCATCGACGATCTGACCGCCGATTCGAGAATACTGCCGGCGCTGGCGTCGGCGAGGATCGCCAGGATTTCGGTCGGCATCGAAACGGTTGACGAGGAATGCGGAAAAAAGATCGGCAAGGATTACGGCGTCGCTCTTTGTCGTGATACCATGATGGCCATGCACAGACTGGGGATGTATACTGTTGCCTCATTTATTGTTGGACTGCCGGGTGAAACTGATTGCCGGGAAGAGAAGATGCTGGAAGCCGCCGTTGATATCGGCGCTGATGCGGTGACCTTTGTACCTTATCATCCGCTTCCGCAGGGAACGGAGCGAACCTGCGCCGAAATTTGCTTGCCTTCCCGAAAAGATGAGAAAATTGCGCAGCGGATGAACCTGGCTTTTTATTCTCATCCCCAGGTAATTGCCCGGCGTAAAGAAGCATTGCTGGAAGACTCGCTGCGAGGAATAATAACCAGAGCGGCAATTAGTCGATACTAGTTTGGTATATGTAACTTTCATACTGATAATCGCTCATATAACTATTTTTGTACTGCCGGAGAAATCTATATGGAATCAATAAATGCTTTTGATATTGTCAGCCTGCCCAGGATTATTTTTGGCGCCGGCAAAATTGCCGAACTTCCTGAAGTTATGCAATTCTACGGTCGTCAGGCACTCATTGTCACCGGCGGCGAGTCGCTGAAAAAGTCCGGGCAATGGGATGCTCTAACTGTGCTGCTCGATCAAGCAGGGATCAAATATAATTCGGTTTCCGTCTGGGATGAACCGACAACGCAATTGATAGATGGCGTTGCCGGGGAATACCGGAAGATCCCGGTCAATGTGGTTGTCTCCATCGGGGGCGGCAGCACCATTGATTGCGGCAAAGCAGTCGCAGCCATGCTGATGGAAACCGGTTCCGTCAAAGACTATCTGGAAGGTGTCGGAAATAAAAAACCGTCCGGGAAAAAAGTTCCCTTCATTGCTGTTCCGACGACCGCCGGGACGGGAAGTGAAACAACAAAAAATGCCGTTGTATGCGACCGGAAAGCGGGCTATAAAAGATCTCTCCGGCATGATGCATATATGCCGGATGTAGCCCTTATCGATCCCGCACTGACGCTGAAACTGCCCCGGCATATTACAATTGCCTGCGGATTTGATGCTTTTTCCCAGTTAATTGAATCTTACACTTCAACGAAGGCGAACTTTTTTACGGATTCACTGGCCCTGAAAGCTCTTTCCCTTGCCGCAGAAAGTCTGCCCGAACTCGTTCTTGGACAAGGCAATGATATCTCTTTACGTGAAAAAATGTCTTTCGCCGCCATGGTTTCGGGGATAACATTGAGCTCTGCCGGGCTCGGCGCCGTGCATGGCATGGCGGGACCCCTGGGCGGACTCGTTGCTGTTCCGCATGGCGTAGCCTGCGGCAAACTGCTGTTTCCGGTGATGAGTTTCGTGGTGAAAAAAATTATTGAGGGAAATAACATTCCCGCCCGCAAACGCTTCGCCGATATTGGAAGGTTGTTCATCAATGATCAAAGCCATGATGACGTCTTTTATTGCCGGCAATTTTTAAGCGTCCTGCAAAAGTGGACGCAGTCTCTAAAGTTTCCACCGCTCTCACTATTTGGTATGAAGGCTGCCGATATGGAAAAAACCGTCTTTCTGGCGGACAGTAAAAACAGTCCCGCCGTTCTCTCCAAAGAAGAGATGAAAATTATCCTGGAAGTCGTTCGCTGACATCAGGGAAAAAATGGATGTCTGATAATTGCCGTATATTTTGCCGGGAATTGCTGATCAAGATTATTTCCTTGATAAATACTTCGACTATGTTATTTTTAAAATCAAACTGAAAAAGAAAAAGCCGCGAATACCGGTCTCAATAACCAAGGAGGAAAGAGGATGACACCAAAGGAAATGAGGAAAAAAGCGGTGGAGATGTTTGCCGTGCAGAAGTTTCATTGCAGTCAGGTGATAGCAGCGGTGGGACAGGAAAAACTGGGAAGGGGCAACGACGAAGTCATCCGGGCGATGGGCGCATTCGGCGGTGGCTTATGCGGCAACGGCGAAGTGTGCGGCGCTTTGGCCGGCGCCCTGGCGGTGTTGGGTTTACGTTACAGCCGGGCGAAAAGCGACGAAAAAGAAGATGTAAAGATGTGGAAAGTCGCTGATGAGATATTTCGGCGCTTCCGCGATGAGATTGTGAATCGGGATGGTTCGATCTGCTGCCGCGATATTGCCTGTGTGAATTGGAAAGACCGTCAACAGGCCAAAGAGTTTTATCAGGGCAGCGATGCAATAAAAAGGTGTTACCATATAGTCGGCGAAACCGCGCTGATGTTAGGGGAGATACTGGAACGTGAATAACTTTACTGCGGTTACTTTTTGACCATCATAAGCTTTGCGTGTCTTCCGCCCTTGGGAGGTTGCGTCGCAATTGCAATATTCGCATATGTGCCGTTCCGGCAAACTGAAAAATCTAATAACAGAACAAGGGGTTGCAACCCCTTGTTCTAAATATAACACCTTCGCCCGATAGCCCGGAATGAATTGCGGCGCAGTTCTTATTATTTCTCCGGCGACAGAAAAACAGGCGGCACCTGGGTTGGCAGAACATCAATCCTCAGCCAGACATTTTGTCTGACATAAGGTTCGCTTTCCAGCCAGGCGTCTAATTCTTCCCGCGAAGGAAAATCCATTACCATGACCGAGCCGATCATCTTGCCCTGATCATCCAGTATGGCTGTGCCGAAGATCGCCTTTCCTTCCTCTTTCATTTTCACCACACCGGCCAGATGAGCCTCTCTTGCCGTCATTCGCCGACTGAGAGCATGATCATCCGTTCCGTCATAGCCGATAACCAAAAATTGCATAACCCGATCTCCTTTTTTTTGATGAGATGAAATTACGGGAAAACTTATAATTATTTTTAACGATAAATACAACAAATTGAATGGAATATTTAGCTGTACCCTGTTATAGGTGGTTTATAGGCAAAAAACAAAAAAGCGAAAGGCGGACAAATAAATGGTAAAGGCAAAGAAGGGGGATAAGGTAAAGGTTCATTATACCGGTCGGTTTGAAGGGGGAGACATTTTTGATTCTTCCGAATGTGATGAGCATGGGTGCGACTGCGGCGTTTCACCGTTGGAGTTTATCATTGGCAACGGAGAAGTGATTCCCGGTTTTGAAAAAGCGATCATCGGGATGAAAGTAGGAGAAACGAAAAGCGTGATCATTCCGGTTGATGACGCCTATGGCAAGCGTAACGAAGAGATGGTAGTTTCTATAGACAGAAGCGATGTTCCGGAAGATATTTCACCGGAAGTAGGAATGCGGCTGGAACTCGCCCAGGACGACGGCAACGTATTCCCGGTAGTGATCACGGAAGTATCGGATACACATGTAACACTTGATGCAAACCACCCCCTGGCCGGACAGGAACTAACCTTTGACCTCAGATTAGTGGAAATCTGCTGACACTACGTAATTAATATTTGCGGAAGACGAAAGGGAGAAAATAACAGCATGTCTCCCTTTTTTATCCGCAAAATATTATGTGCAGAGCTTCCTGACCTGTTCCATAACCCGGAGCGACTTTACCTCGCGGTTGAGGACGTGCGTAATAAAGCCGACGAGAATATTGCGGGATTCCATCGCCAGAGAACCGGACAGCGCGATTAATTTAATTTTTTCCACATCCATGTCCCTGCCCAGAAGCAATGTCCGGATGGCTCCTGCGGAAATGTATTGGCCGTACAGCTCGGGTCTGGCGCACTGGGCGCATTTAATTCCACCTTCCTGAGCGTGAAAATAATAGGTATTACCATTGGCCAGCGGTTTTTTGCAGACGATGCAGCTGTCCAGGGCCGGTTCAAATCCCGCGAGTTTCAGTAGGCGTATTTCAAAAAACCGCACCAGCGCATCAGATGCATTTTCTTTGCCCAACAACGCTAAAAATGTTTGTAACAGTTCAAAAACATTTTCATTTTTCTTCCCTTCCGGGCTGAAATGGTCGGTAAGATCGATAAAATAAGAAGCAATCAAAGTTTTTTCCAGATCAAGCCGGACGGCATCGTAATGGTCGACTATTTCACAGGCGTCGATGAAAGCAAGCATATCGCGGCTCTTGCGGGTGAAGATAATATTCGCGAGGGAAAAAGGTTCAAAGACGTTGGCGAATCTCTTTTTACTGCGCTTGGCGCCTTTGGCTATACCTTTTAGTTTGCCGAAATCACTGCTGAAAAAGGTTACGATGAGATCTGATTCGCCGTAATTTAGAGTACGCAGAACGAATCCGGTCGTCTTGAGGCTTTCTCTAGCGCCCATCGTATTTGATTTCTCCGCCGACAATGGTCAAAACGGCTTTTCCCCGCATTTTCCATCCGTGAAAGGGGGAGTTCTTGCCCTTAGAGCAAAAAGCTTTCACGTCAACCGTCCAGTTTAATTGCGGATTAATCACTGTGATGTCGGCATCCGCGCCTGTTTTCAGAGTGCCTTTCGGCAGTTTCAGGATAAGTGCGGGGTTGAGGCTCATTTTGGCTATCAATTCCGGCAGGGAAAGAATACCTTCGTCGACAAGACGCAGACTCAGGCCGAGCGATGTTTCCAGGCCGCTGATGCCGTTGGCGGCGTATTCAAATTCCAGTTCTTTATCCGTACGGGCATGCGGCGCATGGTCGGTGACAATTGCATCCAGAGTTCCATCGGCCAATCCTTCTTTAATGGCAGCCACATCGGCGGCGCTTCTCAGCGGCGGATTGACTTTCAGGTTGGTGTTGTATGTTTGCAGCGCTTCATCAGTCAGGGTGAAATAGTGCGGAGCGGTTTCCGCGGTCACTTTTACGCCTCTTTTTTTGGCTTCGCGAATGATCCGGACGGAACCCCTGGTGCTCACGTGGGCGATGTGTACGTGAGATTTAGTATATTCGGCGATCAAAATGTCACGGGCCGTCATCGCTTCTTCGGCGATCGCCGGGATGCCGCGCAATCCCAGTATCGTGGAATAATACCCTTCGTTCATCAGGCCGCCGGCGGAAAGATGAATGTCTTCGCAATGGGAGACGACGGGCAGGTCGAGCGACCCCGCATATTCCAGAGCATGGCGCATCAGGGCGGCGTCCATAACCGGTTTGCCGTCGTCGGAAAGGGCCACTGCTCCCGCTTCCTTTAAATCCCAGAATTCCGTCAACTGCTCACCCGCACAATTTCGGCTTATGTTGCCGATCGGGTAGACATTGGCGAGATTGGCCTCCAGAGCTTTTCTTATGATAAATTCGGTAATTGAGCGGTTGTCATTGACGGGGGCGGTGTTCGGCATACAGGCGATCGATGTGAAACCGCCGGCCACGGCGGCTCTTGTTCCGGTGGCGATCGTTTCTTTGTATTCCTGTCCGGGTTCGCGCAGGTGGGTGTGCATGTCGATCAGGCCGGGAGTGACAATCATTCCGGCAACTTCAATGATTTCTGCATCCCGGGAATTTTCCGGCTGAAGAAGATCAGCGCCGATTTTGGCGATTTTCCCGCCCTCGAGCAGAATATCGGAAATAATATTTATCTTCTGAGCAGGATCGATTATCCTCGCCCCGGTTAAAAGTAATTTCATTCGTTGCCTCCAGAGAGTAAATAAAGCAGAGCCATTCTGACCGCCACGCCTTTATTAACCTGATCGAGAATTACCGAGCGGGAAAGGTCATCGGCGATGTCCGGTGATATTTCGACTCCCCGGTTAATAGGGCCGGGATGCATGACGATGACATCTTTTTGGGCCAGTTTGATGTTGCGGCTGTTCAGACAGTAATGCCGGGAATATTCGCGCAGCGACGGGAAGATATTTTGTTTCTGGCGTTCGAGTTGAATGCGCAGCATCATGACGACATCGGCGCCGCCAATGGCTTCTTCCAGTTTTGTATAGGTTTGAATGCCCATTTGTTGAACGTCGCGGGGCAGCATTGTCGCGGGACCAGCCAGAACAACCTCGGCACCCATTTTAGTCAAGCCGTAAATATTGGAACGGGCGACGCGGCTGTGGGCGATGTCACCGACGATAGCTACCTTTAACCCGGCAAAGCCTCCCTTTTTTTCTTTGATCGTCATCATGTCGAGGAGCGCCTGAGTGGGATGCTCGTGAGCGCCGTCGCCGGCGTTAATGATGGATTGTTTGACCAGAGTTGCCAGAAGATGCGGGGCGCCGGCGGCGCTGTGCCGGATGACTATCACATCGGGGTTCATAGCTTCCAGATTGCGCGCCGTATCAATGAGAGTTTCTCCCTTGACGACGGAGCTGGTGGAGGCGGAAATATTCACAGTATCGGCGCTCAGTCTTTTTCCGGCGATTTCAAAGGATGTCCTCGTTCGGGTGCTGGCCTCAAAAAACAGGTTGATGACGGTCTTGCCGCGCAGCGTCGGCACCTTCTTGATTTCACGGGTAGAAATTTCTAAAAAGGATTCGGCTGTTTCCAGAATATGCTCTATTTCTTCAACCGCAAGATCCTTAATGCCCAGTATATCTTTTCTTTCAAATTTCATAAACAAGC
>Ga0208462_1000504_pt1 | contig 39611 bp, 31 predicted proteins | sample AD_SCU001_MetaG_FD_184452 | JGI IMG/M metagenome (GOLD analysis project Ga0208462, IMG submission 184452) | Active sludge microbial communities of municipal wastewater-treating anaerobic digesters from China - AD_SCU001_MetaG (SPAdes) (version 2) | ecosystem: Engineered > Bioreactor > Anaerobic...
TAGTTAAAGACAAGGAGAATGATTTTGCGGGATGGATAAATTATAAATTTAGAGGAGTGGCTACGAAGTATCTACAGAGTTATATAATGTGGTATGTTGTGAAGCATAAATATTTATTGAGCAGAGTTATGGATGATATAGGTAGGATGTTGAATTTAGCAGCGTCAGACTGGGAGGCGTGGTATGTTTATATGAGGTTGAGATTAAAGCATAGGGAAAAACTAACATAAATTATTTTCATCACCCCTTCCCCCACTTTCAATTCCCCTCCTATTATCCCTCCCATAAATAATAAGTTATCTCATTTGTTAATAGTTTAAAAAAAATCCTTAAAATATTAATTCTACCTGAGATTTAAATATTTGTGTGTCTGTATTGACAATCTCCATTTAGAATTATTAAAAATGTATTTTATTATTTCTGGTAATATTTTTTTTGATTTAGACCATTCTGGTTGTAGAAATAAATAACACTCATCTGACACTGATTTAGAACATTCTTCAGCAAATACTAAATCTTCTAAATCACTTATTATCACTTTTAACTCATTAGCATTCTTTAACCATTCATCATTAATGTATGAATGATTTTTTGGACTAACGCAAATCCAATCTATATTGTTTATCCATTGTGCCGTAGCTGCTGTCTCTAAATGTATATAATAATCATGAGCATGAAATAAATTAATTAATTGGTCTAAAGGATATAAAATTGGTTCACCACCTGTCAGCACTATATGTTTAGTGTCGTATATCATTGCTTTTTCTAATAATTCAAATGGGGTTGTTAGGTTATTAATGTCGGGATTCCATGTTTCTTTACTATCACAAAACCAACAACTCAGATCGCAGCCACCTAATCTAATAAAAAAAGAAGCTAATCCAGTATGCAAACCCTCACCTTGTAAACTGTAAAATGTCTCTAATACAGGTAAATGATTGGCATCTATATTTAAATTTTCTAATTTCATGAACACAAAAAATTTTAATTTAACTTGTTAATTATTAAAAATAGAATAAATTTAATTTAGGGAAAGTTTACTTTTTATGTTTCTCTAAATATGGCATAGCCATTTTAAATCCGTCAATTAGCATATTACCAAGACCTTTACTTGTAAAAGTACCACCAGAGATAGCATCTACACCATGTATTTCTGGTATATTGCTATGTTTCACACCACCTTTAACAACGGCTATGCTAGTAAACTGATTATTTTCATCAAATATTTTTTTACCTATGAATTGTTCTTGAAAAGGCAATCCAGATATTTCAGCTCCTAGGCCTGGTGTTTCACCTTTATGATCAAAAACAGCACCATGAATAGTATTTAAATCATTTTCTAAAGCTACATATCCCCATATAGCACCCCACAAACCCATACCATAAAAAGGAATAACAGTGAGTGTATCATTATTATTTTGGATTAAGTATATTGGCATAATATATGAATCACCAGCTTTGAATTTTTTCACTTCACTATTTATGTCAATATCGAAAGGTCTAACATCTCCTTTTAGACCATTATCATAATCGAATTCTGCTATTATTTCTCCTTTTTCATTAATAGCTATTTCTTTTATTAATAATTGTTTATATGTATCTTCAGCATTTTTTTCATCAAAATTTTGTCTAGATGCCCTAAGTATATAGCCTATTTTTTCATTTTTTTTATTTTTATCTTGAAAAGGTTTCAAAGCTGTAGCACCTAAAGTTAATAATATGGCAACTATTGCTACCATTATTATTGAATATATGATTATATATCTATTTGTAAATTTAGCCATAATATTATGATTTAATTGTTTGAGATAACAAAGCTCTTTTTTTACGACGATTAATATTTTGTTGCACTACTAAATGATCTATTAATGGAGCAAAAACATTCATTAATAGTATAGAAAGCATCGCTCCCTCGGGGTATGCTGGATTTATAACTCGTATTAGCATGCAAAATATTCCAATTAATAAACCATAATAGATTTTGCCTGTTGGAGTTTGTGCAGAGGTTACTGGATCTGTAGCCATGAAAACTGCACCAAACAAAAAACCACCAATAAAGAAATGATAATAAAATGGAATTTGCATATATTCGTTAGCTCCCCATAGATTAAAAATTATTCCCATAGCTGCAGCACCTATTAATGCACTAATCATGACTCTTAAATTAGCTACGCCTGTGAAAATCAAATATATAGCAGCTAAAATTATTAATATTTTAGAGGTTTCACCAATAGAGCCCGGAATGAATCCTAAAGACATTGTAAGCAAAGAAGGAGCTTGAGCGAATTGATTTTGAGCAGCTAAAGCCAATGGTGTAGGTCCACTAATGACATCCAATCCTTTGCTAGCTACCCATATAGCATCACCAGTCATACTAGCAGGATACGCAAAAAATAAAAATGCTCTTGTTAGCAATGCTGGATTTAGGAAATTCATTCCTGTGCCACCAAATACTTCTTTACCAAAAATTACAGCAAAGATCGTAGCAATTGCTAGCATCCATAATGGTATTGTAGGAGGCACTATTAAAGCTATTAGCATACCTGTTACTAAAAAACCTTCATTCACCTGATGATGTCTTATTTGTGCTGAGGTAAATTCTACTGCCAGCCCACTAACATAACTTACTACTATTATTGGCAATATTCGTAAAAATCCATACCAAAATATTCGCCAAAAACCAATTTCTTTAACTACCTGCCCCCATGCATCTATATCTAATCCTAATTGTAGTCTGAAATGCTGAAGTCCAACATTAAACATGCCAAACAAGACAATTGGAGCTAAAGCTATTAGTACATGTGTCATCAAGCGTTTCAAATCTACATAATCTCTTATATGAGATCCTTTTTCAGTAACTTTATTTGGCACGAAAAAAAAGACTTCAAAAGCCTCAAAAGTAGAATGTAGAAAGTACAGTTTCCCTCCTTTTTCGAAATTTGGCTTTATTTTGTCTAAAAATGACCTTACCCAATTCATATCAATATTTTTTAAATTATTAAGTAGTTTCTTTTATCATTAGGTCTAAACCTTTTCTCACTATTTCTTGCAAATTGATTTTAGACACACAAACATATTCTGGCAGTGCAAAGTCTTCTTCTACGATTTCGTAAATTCCTAGATTTTCCATTTGTTCAATATTTTCACTGAGAATAGCCTTTAGCAAATACACAGGATAGATATCAAAAGGAAAGTATTTATCATATTGATCGCTGAGTACAAAAGGTCGCTCTTCGCCGTGCATATTTGTATCTAAAACATATTTCTTTTTTTTACTTCTGATGAGCCAATTCATAATCATTCTAGAAGGACTATATTTTGTAAATTTAGGTGCTACCCATCCAAAGAAATCATAATAATAACCTTCTGGTATCACTGTAATTTGATTGTCATAATAGCTGAGAAAACCGTCTAATCCTGCATTAGTGCCTGTTAATACATTACCACTGATCACACGCACATTATTTTGTTTTAATCTATTACTAAGCAATGCTTGCATAGACATTCCAGGTAAAGTGGTAATATAGCCACGTTCAGTGAGCTCACTTCCTGTTAGTACTATTTTCTTATGCAAATCTAATTTCCCATTTTGAAATAATCTACCAATAAAAATCACATCTTGTGGATAGAGATACCAATAAATATCTCCTTTATTTATTGGACTAATTTTAGAAATTTGCACACTCACATTACCTACAGGATGTGGTCCTTCGAAATCATGTAATTCAATATTTTTAATGCTTTTGTAAAAGTCAGATTTATTACGTGAGGAAGAAATATTTAAATAAATAGGTCCAGAAGTTAAATTTTTTATGATATCAATACCTTTTTGGAAACTTTCTTCTTCATCTTTTATTAAATAATCTGGATCTGGAGCTAATGGAGAACTATCAAAAGCAGAAATATAAATAGCTTTTGGCATATCTGATGGGTTCGCTATGATACCGTAGGGACGTTGCTTTATATTTACCCATAATCCTGATTCTAGTAAAAGTTTAATAATATTATCTCTATCTAATGTATTTGGAATATTAAAAATTTTATACTCTTGTGATGAATTAGGTGTAATAATTATTTGTTTTAGTATTCTTTTTTCACCTCTTATGATAGCTGTCACTTTACCACTTATAGGTGATGTGATAAAAATATTTTCGTTTAATTTATTTTGAATTATTGGTTCTCCAGCTAATATATCATCTCCTTCTTTTACTAGTAATCTAGGCGATAAAAGTCTAAAATCTTGTGGTAATATGGCGTATTTATCAGTTGAAATATCTGGTAAATCTTTTAAAGGAGCTTCACCTGCTAAAGGAATATCCAGCCCTTTTTTTATTTTAAAATGTTCTTTCATCTTAATCTAAAATTTTCAAGTTGCTAAATTATATATTTGTTTTAATATTTTATAAAAAAATAATAAAAATCATTTTTTTATTTTGTTATAAATTTGTAAAAAATAAGATCGTTAATATTTGAAAAAAATTTTTTCAATTTTTATTTAATTATTAAAAAATGTATTAACTTAGCAAAAAAAATATATATGCAGAATAAAAGTATTTTAATCACATTTATCTTAATATTTGTTACTGGAATGTTTGCCTTTGGGCAAAAAAATTTAGTAGCAGAAGCCGACGGGAAATATGAATTAGGTCAGTATTACAGTGCTTCACAGTTATATTTGAAAGCATATCCTAAAGTGGAAAACAAGTTAGAAAAAAATAGGATATTGTATAGAGTAGGTTTATGCTTTTATTATATGGGAGATGCTAGAAAAGCATTATCATATTTTAATCGTGTTATTAGAGCACAATATCCTGATCCAGAAGTTTTCTGGTATACAGGTTTAGTAAACATGACATTAACAAATTATGAAGATGCCTTGGCTAATTTTGAACAATATAAGCAATTAGTACCTAATGATACTATAGTTGATATAAAAATAGAATCCTGTAAATTGTCAAAAGCTTGGATGGATAATCCTACTCTGTATGAGGTCATTAGTGAGAGGAAACTAAATTCCAAAAATCAAGATTTCGCTACTGCATGGGCAGATAAAAAATATAGATCTATAATATTTACTACTAATAGAGATGGTGTTGTCGGAAAAGGAGTAGATGAAGGAACAGGCTTACCATTTACAGATTTTTTCATTGCAGAAAAAGATAAAAAAGGCAATTGGTCAGCACCTGTAACTGCTGATGATCAAGGTGTATTAAATACTCAGCACAATGAGGGAGTAGGTTGTTTCAATAGTAAATTTAATACTTTTTATTTTACTAAATGTAAGGTAGAAAAAAAGAAAATTTTGGGTTGTAGTATCTATACCACAATGAAACGTGGTCGTACTTGGTCTGAGCCTATATTAATACCTTTCACAACAGATTCAAGTGCTACAGTTGGTCACCCAACTATTTCTAATGATGAAACTATGATAATATTTTCTAGCAATATGCCAGGTGGTATGGGCGGCAGAGACTTATGGATGGCTACAAAAACAAAGAAAAATCAAGATTTTGGTCAACCTGTTAATTTAGGTTCAGTGATTAATACTGCTGGTAATGAATTATTCCCTACTTTGAGATATGTTAATAACAAAGTATATTTATATTTCTCATCTGATGGTCATCCGGGTATGGGAGGATTAGATTTATATCGTTCAGAATATATTGATGGACAATGGACTGCACCTGAAAATCTACGATATCCTTTAAATTCTTCTCAGGATGATTTCCATATAATATTTTTAGATGATCCTACAACTCTGCGTACTGAAGGAGCTAGAGAAATGGGATTTTTCTCAAGTAATAGAAATTTATCTTCAATGGATGACATTTATTCATTTAAATTACCTCCTATTTATTTCTCGATCAGTGGTATAGTATATGATGATAGTACTAAATTACCAATTTCTGGAGCTGCTGTTAGAGTAGAAGGTTCTGATGGTAATATTTATATCGATACTACTGATACTAAAGGTTATTATATGTTTGATAAAACTCAAATTTTTGAAAATAATACTTATCAAATTTATGTTTCTAAAGAAGGTTATTTTAACGAAAAAGGTATCGAAACAACTGTCGGATTAGACAGAAGTAAAGATTTAGTTCATGATTTTTATTTAGCTCCTATTCCTAAAAAACCTATTGTATTACCTGATATTTTATATGATTTCGATGATTGGCAACTAAAACCACAATATCAAGATAGCTTAAATGGATTAGTAGAAATTCTAAAAGATAATCCTAAAATTGTAATTGAGTTAGGCTCTCATACTGACTCTCGTGGATCTTTAGAATATAATGATAGTCTTTCATACAAACGTGCTAAGGCTGTAGTTGATTATCTGATATCTAAAGGAATAGAACCAGATAGATTAATACCTAAAGGTTTTGGTGAGAGAGTACCTCGAGTTTTAGAAAGTGATAAAACAGTCATAATAAAAGGTAAAGAATATACTTTCCCTAAAGGAACTGTGCTAACTGAGGAATACATAAATTCACTAAAGACAGAAGATGAACGTGAGGCTGCTCATCAATTAAATAGACGAACTACTTTCCAGATTATTCGTGAAGATTATGTACCCTCTGGTGAACAAAATAAACCTGTACAAATAGAAATTATTAAAGATGTTAACAAATAAAATTTAAAAATTTTTATTGAAAAGAGGAGGTATTTTAAATTACCTCCTTTTTTATTTCGTTTATTTGTACTTTTGTAAAAATATTTAGTTATGAATAAAATCAACAATGCTTACGATAGATATGGAGCCTCTAGTCAAAAACAAGATGTTTTCAATGCCATCAAAAATTTGTCTCACGGAATATCTGAAACTACTTTTTGCAATTTATTTCCATCTCCTTTTGAAAAACAATTAATCGCTCTGCATGCTGATGGAGCTGGTACTAAATCTGCTCTAGCATATATTTATTATAAAGAAACTGGTGATCTATCTGTATGGGAAAATTTAGCAATAGATGCGATAGTGATGAATACTGATGATATCTTATGTGTGGGGAGCACTGGTCCATTTTACTTAACAAATATAATTGGAAGGAATAGAAATTTAATAAATCAAGATATAATATCTGCTATAATACACGGTTTTGAAAAATTCGCAAATAAAATGGCTGAGTACAATATAAATATTATGCTTACTGGTGGAGAAACTGCCGACATTGGTGATTTGACTAGAACATTAACATTAGATGCTGTAGCTGCTTCATTTATCTCAGAAAATAATTATATAGATAATAAGAATATTCAGAATGGTGATGTGATAATAGGATTAGAATCTACTGGCCAAGCACTTTGGGAAGATACGCCTAATAGTGGTATTGGCAGCAATGGTCTCACCCTAGCTAGACATACTTTATTAAATAATATTTATAAAAATTTATATCCCGAATCTTTTGATAACAATACTGAAAATGATTTAATATATTGTGGAAATTATTTATTAACTGATGAGTCTCCTTTTATAGGATTAGATATGGGCAAATTTATTCTGAGCCCCACTAAAACATATTTACCAATTATGAAAGAGATTTTTCAATATTATTTAGATGACATCCATGGCATTATTCATTGTACTGGTGGCGGTCAAATTAAAGTTAAAAGATTTATTAATAATTTGAGAATAATAAAAAATAATTTATTCTCTGTCCCCGCATTGTTTGAAATGATTAAAATTTCAGCAAATATAGATTGGAAGCAAATGTACGAGATTTTTAATATGGGACATCGATTAGAATTATACGTACCTGCAGATATAGTAAGTGAAATCATAGCTATTAGCGAAAAATATAATGTGAAAGCCAAACAAATAGGCTATGTAGAAAATAATGATACTACTGAAATAATTATTAAATCAGAACATGGTGTCTTTGTTTATTAATTAAATTTTAATATTCATGGTATTTACACTTTCTATTTAATTTTGTTAAAGAGATTTATTAATATATTTCCCCAAAAATTATTTAAACCAAATTTTTTTCTTAATTTGATAATGGGTAAATGCAATTAGCTTCAATAAATTTTAGTAATTTTGTAATAAATATGATCAAAGCAAAATATAAAAAATGAACGCTAAATATACTGAAGAACACATAATATCTTTATCGTGGAACGAGCATGTACGTATGCGCCCAGGAATGTATATAGGGAAAGTGGGTAATGGTAGCTCTAGAGATGATGGTATATATGTTTTATTAAAAGAGACTATTGATAATTCCATTGATGAATTTCTGATGGTTAAATATAGCAAAATAGAAATTTCGCTCAAAGATAATTTAGTTAGTGTGAGAGATTATGGCAGAGGAATACCACTAGGCAAAGTGGTAGATGTAGTTTCTAAAATTAATACTGGTGCTAAATATGATAGCATAGCTTTCAAAAAAACTGTTGGTCTCAATGGAGTAGGTGCTAAAGCTGTAAATGCTCTTTCTCAATATTATAGAGTTGTATCTTTTAGAGATCACAAAGCTGTAGAAGCTATCTTTTCTAAAGGTGTTTTACAAACCACAAGAAATTTTGATTCTGATGAGGCTAATGGCACTCTTGTGCAGTTTATACCTGATGAAGAAATTTTCGGTCAATATGAATTTCATGATGAGTTTATCGAAGATATGCTGTGGAACTACGTTTGCCTTAACAAAAAATTGAAAATAATTTATAATGACAAAGAATTTTATAGTGAAAATGGAATTATAGACTTATTACAAAAAAGAATTTCTAGTGAGATAATGTTTGATATCATTCATATTGAGGACGAAGATTTCGAATTTGCTTTCACATATGCTATGGGCGATGCTAATGAAGAAACTTTCTCATACGTCAATGGTCAATATACTGTACAAGGCGGCACACACGTACAAGCTTTCAGAGAAGCTTTCACAGAAACTATTAGAAATTTCTATAACAAAAATTATGACGCATCAGATATACGTAATGGACTTTTAGCTACTCTCTCCATTAGAATTCATGAACCCGTTTTTGAATCACAAACTAAAACAAAACTTGGTTCTATGTATATGGTTCCTAATGGCAAATCTATTAGATCATATATAGGAGAAGTGCTAAAGAAACATTTAGATAATGAACTGCATCGCCGTCCTGATATTGCAAAAGCTATTCAAGAAAAAATACTTTTTAATGAAAAACAAAGAAAAGATATAAATAATATAAAAAAAGTATCCCGTGAAGTACTGAAAAAAGCTAGTTTGCACAACAAAAAATTACGTGATTGCAAAATACATTTTAATACAAACCATGAACGTAGACTAGAAACATCGATTTTCATCACAGAAGGAGACTCTGCAAGTGGTAGTATTACTAAAGCTCGTGATGCTAATATTCAAGCAGTTTTTAGCCTAAAAGGTAAACCTCTAAATGTTCATAAAGCTGCTAAAAAATCTATTTTTGCTAATGAAGAATTTGCTCTCTTGATAGCTGCTCTTAATATTGATAATGGACTTGACAATTTAAGATATAATAATGTGATAATAGCTACTGATGCCGATGAAGATGGTAAACATATCAGATTACTTCTTCTTACATTTTTCTTAAAGTTTTATCCAGATTTAATAAAAGCTGGACATCTATATGTACTGCAAACACCACTATTCAGAGTGAGAAACAAACAAAAAACTATTTATTGCTATAATGACACAGAAAAACAAAAAGCACTTAATCAGTTAGGAAATGGTAGCGAAATAACAAGATTTAAAGGACTAGGTGAAATATCTCCAGATGAATTTAGGCAATTAATAGGTAAAAATATTAGATTAGAACCCATAGTTTATAATTCTGAAATTAAAATAGATCAATTATTAGACTTCTATATGGGAGAAAATACTGCTACTCGAGCTGAGTTTGTCATAGAAAACCTTAGATATAACGAAATTTTAGATTTATTATAAAAAATTTTGGTTATATAAATTTAATGTTTTACTTTTGTCAAAAATAAATTAAATTTTACAACTATGAAAAAATTATTATCAATTTCTTCATTAATTTTCACTTTCTCGATTTTAACAATTATGCTATCATGCAAAAGCGATTGCGAAGGTGAAGGATATTTAAAATTAACCAATAACTCTAATAATACAGTTCAGAGAATGATGATTGATGGCATTAATTATGGTAGTTTGGATCCCGGAGAATCAGAAAGTATCTCATTACCTGCTGGAGAACATGAATTTCAACTAGTAGGAATTAGTGGCGGAGCCGGATGTAGTCCAGCTAAAGTTATAATTGTAGAATGTGAAACCCAAGGATTTTCTTGTTCTAATTAAAATTTTAGCTTAATAACTCGGCATTACTTATCTATCATATAGCATTGCCATATTTTGCCACAATTTTTTATTAGTTTTATTCTCTACTAAAAAATTGAATCTACTCTTATGTAAATCTAATTCATATTCATACAAGTCATCTCTGATTTGGTTTAACTCATCAATAGATATCTCTTGCCAATTTTTATAAATTATATTTTTTTTAAATAATTCTTCATAAAAATTTTTAAAAAATTCAAAATCATTATTTATTTCTACAGAATAATTATTATTTAGAAATTTCAAAATATGAAAAGCATCAAAATACTCATGAATAGCATGAATGAATTTATCTCGCTGTGTATGATTTTTATAAATTTTTAAAATAATTTTTTCAGGAATGATATCTTTTAAATTTTTAATAATTTCATCAATAGAATTGCTATATTCTAGAATTTGATAATAAGATTCTATTTTTTTAAACAAATATGTTGGATAAAAAGGATATTTTTTAATTTGATTTTCTAAATTCATACCTATCGCTGGCCCAGTACCAAATACTACCCTATCAGATATACGAGCAGCAGGATAAATGGTATTATCTAACCAAGAGCTGATAATTCCAATTTTTCTAATTTGTTGCATAGTATAAAAATCTTCTCCAGCATCTTTTACTTTAAAACCACCTGCTTTTTTATAAGCATTTACTCTGAAACTCATAGCAGAACCAATAGGCATATATGCATATGGCGATTGTATTAAAAGTAGTTGCAAAGTATAATAATGTAAAAAAATTTCATAACGAAGCATTAACCTTGCTTTATCTATTGGCAAATTATCAATTTTATGATAATATGGTGCACAAACACCACTCAATAATGGTAACTGACTATAAATATCAAAAATATTCTCAAAATAATTATCAGGATAATTAGTGTCTGCATCCATATTTACAATAATATCATTATTATTTGTAAATGATAAAAAAGAATCAATACACAGCTTACGAGCTAATCCCACACAACCAACATTAGAATGGAATCCATTGCCAGGCGAAGAGTGATCCAACACTATAATAGGTATAGGAAACGAATCTAATAATTTATTTAAATAAATTAAAGTTTTGGTATTATTTAAAATAATTTCCTTTTTATCAGGTAATTTTCTCCACGACTCTGGTTGATTAATACAAAAAGAAATAAAAGCAGGACGCATAGATTGATTAATTAATTGATCTAATAAAATTGGAACATTGTCTAACTCCTTCATTAAAGGAATAGCCACGAAGATACGCGATAATTCAGATTTTAACATAAAAATAAATTAAGATAAAATTAGTTAAAAAAAATAAGATGGAGGGAAGGGGAGAAAATGAATTTAATAATGTATAATTTTTTATATGCTTTTTCTTAAAATTATATTATCTTTGCAACAAATTTTATTTAATGTGAAAAATATCGTCTCAAACCTCCAAGAGCACCTTTCTCAGGGCAAACAACTCAATTTGGAATTCCTTAATAATCTCTACAATAAGATGAAACTCCAAGGCAACGACGTAGTGGATTATCAACATCTAAAAGCTCAAAGCGTCTCTCCACAATGTCCTAATTGCAAAAGCATTCATATCAAGAAAAATGGACATCAACAAGGCCAGCAAATGTATAAATGTAAAAATTGTGGTAAAAATTTTCGTGAGACTACCGGTACCTTTGTCTATTACCTGCATAAAAAAGAATTAATGCTCGACTACATTCGCCTGATGCTTGAGGGCAAAACTTTACGTCAATGTTCTAAAGAACTTCGTATCTCTCTACCTACCAGCTTCGAATGGAGACATCGCATTATATCTGCTCTAAGAAGTTTCGAAAATAACGTAAACTTCTTTGGTATTATGGAAATAGATGAATTGCAGTTGAAATATTCTGAGAAAGGACGCAGATATAAAACGTTAGAAGAATATCTATTAGCCAAAGAGCTAAAAACTCACAATGTAGCTGTGCTATCTATGATAGACAGAAGTGGTAACATGCTATGTAAATTGACAGGTTTAGATAATGTGAAACGAGATCAGATAGATAAGATATTATTTGCCAGGATATCTAAGAATGCTGTGATTTGCTCACCAGATAATGAAGAATTCAAAAATCTGAAGACACAAAGTATAAAAGATAAAACTATAATTACTCATAGGACAAAAAAGTATGGACAGCACGGATTAGCAATAGTTAAAGACAAGGAGAATGATTTTGCGGGATGGATAAATTATAAATTTAGAGGAGTGGCTACGAAGTATCTACAGAGTTATATAATGTGGTATGTTGTGAAGCATAAATATTTATTGAGCAGAGTTATGGATGATATAGGTAGGATGTTGAATTTAGCAGCGTCGGACTGGGAGGCGTGGTATGTATATATGAGGTTGAGATTAAAGCATAGGGAAAAGCTAACATAAATATTTTTTCCCTTCCCCCTTCTTCTTTCTCCTCATTTCTTTCAAATTGCTCTTTTTTTAATTTTATAAATAGAATTCTTTTTTTTTAATAAAATTTGAACTCCTTTTCACGGTTATATTTTATTCCATACTATTAACTATTTATTTATTCATTAAAAAATTTTATTATATTTTTGTATTATAAATCAAATTAAAAATTTTATTATGGAAAATCAAGAAATTAATGTTCAACAACCTGAAGAAAAAAATGTACAAAATCAAGTTTTACCAGGTTCTCAATCTGCCTTTATATTAGGTATTTTATCTGTTGTTTTCACTCTTACTACAGTAATTATAGGTATAATTTTAGGCATTATTGCTGTGGTAGAGGGTAATAGAGCCGTGAAAGCTTATGAATTAAATCCATCTCTTTATACAAAAGCTGAATATAGTAATGCTAATGTTGGCAAAATACTGGGATGGGTGAGCATCGGCATTGGTGCTGCTATATTCCTTTTTATTATTTTAATAATAATTTTTGCATTATCTTTTGCTTTACCATTTGCTGCTTTTGATAGCATTAATAGCATTACTTTGTAATTATTATGAAAATTTTAAGTATCGAAGATATTAGAAAAGCAGATGAATATACTATAAAAAATGAACCTATAGCGTCTATAGATTTGATGGAGAGAGCTGCAAGCAAATGCTTCGATTTTATACAAAAAATATTCATTAATTTTAATAGCTTTGTAATATTTGCAGGTACTGGTAATAATGGTGGTGATGGATTAGTAATAGCTCGTAAACTTATAGAAAACGGTAAAGATGTAAAAGTATTTATTTGTGAATTCAACAAAAATTATTCCGATGACTTTGCAACAAATTTATATAGACTTCCTAACAAAAATAATATTGTACTAATTCAAAATTTAAATGATTTTGAAAAACTAAAAATATTAGATAATAATGATATAATAATCGATGCATTATTAGGTTCTGGCATTAGCAGAGCTCCAGATGATTGGCTGGCTGAATTGATAAAATATTTAAATAAATTAAATAATATCAAAATAGCTATAGATATGCCTAGTGGCTTATTTGCTGATAAAACATCAAAATATTATTGTGATAGAATTGTCAAAGCTAATTACACTTTAGCATTTGAAGTTCCTCGTTTAGCTCTTTTTATGCCAGAGAATTATGATTTTGTGGGAGAGTGGAAAATATTACCTATAGGATTAGATCATAACTTTATAGATAATTGCAACCCTTTAGCTATAATGATAGATGGGTCAGAGATTAGTAATAGATTAAAAAAACGAAATAAATTTGGTCATAAAAATATCTTTGGTCATGTTTGTATAGCTGGGGGTAGTCCTGGTAAATATGGTGCAGGATTACTAGCTACTTTAGGTGCCCTTAAAAGTGGTACAGGACTAGTTTCTACTATTGTACCTGAAAAACTTGTGTCTGCTTATCTATCTAAACTTCCTGAAGTTTTAACTATACCTATTGATACACCAAATATCGAAGATTTATCAATTTTGCATAATTATGATGCTGCCTGCATAGGACCAGGGTTAGGTACAGATGATTTTACTGCTAATGCATTACTAGATTATCTTTTAAATTGCAAAAAACCTACTGTTTTAGATGCTGATGCTATAAATATTTTGAGTAAACATAATGATTGGTATAGTTTTTTAAATAATAATTTTATACTCACTCCTCATCCTGGTGAGCTGAAAAGATTGATTGGTGAATGGAATGATGATTTTGAAAAATTAGAACTAGTAAAAGAGTTTTGTAAAAAATATCATTGTACTGTAATTATTAAAGAGCATAACTCTAAAATCATTGATGAGAATGGACAAATTTTTATTAACATCACGGGTGATGACACATTGTCTAAAGGTGGCAGTGGAGATATCCTATCAGGACTTTTAACAGGTTTATTGGCTCAGAATTATTCTCATATAGATGCTTGTATTATAGCGACTTGTTTACATGGCGCCGCAGGTGAATGGTGTGGTAATAAATACTCACATCATGCTACCACTATATCGCAATTAGCTAAAGGTATAGAAAAAATTTTTAATAATTGGGAACACAACGACTTTTCTCAAATTCATGATTTTTCACAAATTTAATAATCGGTTGGATAATGAAATCAGCTGTCCTGACAAAAGATATTTGTTTAACAAAATTTAAAATATAATAGAACTATACAGCTGTTTTAGTTCTTCTATTGTGAATTTATTAATTTTTGGCTTACCTATCTCATATAATAAAATAAAATTTATTTTTTCGTCTAAATTTTTTTTATCCTGAACTAAAAATATTAATAATTCATCAAAAGCTATTACAGGTGGTTTGCCATACCATATTTGCAACCAATCAATAACTTTTTGTGACCAATATGGTGAAAAGTTTAATACTTTTTCAGAAAATTTCAAAGAATATTGCAAGCCCCACGCTACACATATGCCATGAGGTGTTGGTACATTTTGTGATAATTTATATGATTCGAAAGCATGCCCTAAAGTATGTCCTAGATTCAAAATTTTTCGTCTGTTTTTTTCAAGTGGATCTATTTTAATAATGTGATGTTTGTATTGAACAGATTTTCTAATTATTTGCGTATTTGGTATTTTGCAAGGATCAGATTTTAGTATTTCATTGATAGTTTCTTTGTTTAGTAGTAGTCCATATTTGATGATTTCTCCATAACCACTTAAAATGTCAATTTCTGTTAAAGTATTTAAAAATTCAGGATAGATAAATGTAAATAAAGGATAATAATAAGTACCTATTTCGTTTTTATTATTATTGAAATTAATTCCATTTTTACCTCCAATACCAGCGTCTACCATGGATAAAAGAGTAGTAGGAATATTTATAACGTTTAAACCACGTTTAAATGTTGCAGCTGCGAAACCACCTAAATCACTAATCGTGCCACCTCCGATACATATTATTACATCATTTCTATTAAAATTATTTTTATCTAAAATATTCCAAATATTAATGATTTCATAAATATTTTTGATATTTTCATCAGAATTATAATAAATTATTTCAATATGTTTGAAATTAGAATTATTGATAATTGATTTTACCTCATCTAAATAATTATCATTGATAAAAGCATCTATTAATATTAAACAATTAATATTTTTGTGAGTACCTATATGATATCGGAAATATTTTTTAAAAGTAGTGAAGTCGTGCTCTATATAGATTGGATTGTTATTTCCGATGCGCATAAAAGATTAAAATTTTATTCTTGGGAAAATATTAAATATTATAACCTAGTCTTTTTAGAGTATTTCTATCATTACGCCAGTTGGGCTGCACCTTAACAAATAAATTTAAGAAAATATGTTTATCTAATAATTTTTCTAATTTCAGTCTAGCATTAGTACCTAATTGTTTTATCATTTCGCCTTTTTTGCCAATAATTATATTCTTTTGTGAATCTCGCATTACCCATATTTCTGCTTCTATGAAAACTGGATCTTGATCTTCTTTGAAACTATTAATTATCACCTCAGTTTCATAAGGTATTTCTTCTTTATATAAATAATAAATCTGTTCTCTAATAATCTCAGAAGCGAAATATCTGAGATATCTATCAGAGAGTATGTCTTTATCATAATATGGTGGATGCTCTGGCAAAAGAGTTTTAATAATTTCTAGTAATTTATCAACGTTATAGCCTGTCAGTGCAGAGACAGCTATTATATCTACATTAGAGAATTTTTCTTTAAATTTTTTTTCTTTAATTGAAAATGTTTTTTCATCAACTAAATCAGCTTTGTTGAGGACAACAATTTTAGGTTGTGAATATTTAGCTACTATGTCTATTAGTTGATTGTCATCTCTTTTATCAGTTAAATCATGCATGTAAATTAATATATCCGCATCTTCGAAAGCAGATTCTATATCATGTAGCATAGCTTTATGAAGCTCATATTGAGGGTTAGTGAGCCAACCTGGTAAATCTGAAAAAATAATTTGCGTATGTTCATCATTATAGATGCCCAGTACTCTCTGTCGAGTAGTTTGAGCTTTGGGCGAAACTGGCATTAGATTTTCACCTATAATGGAATTTACTAATGTAGATTTACCAACATTTGGATAACCTAATATGCTTATGAAACCGGCTTTATGCATTTAATATATTATATTTTTCTTTTTAAAAATTAGACAAAAAGTAATTAAAATTTAAGTAAAATTCTGTGTAATTATATCATTATAATTCTACAAATTTCTTTATTCCTTCAGCAATACTTTGTAATTCTTCAGAGCTGAACTTCAGTTTAGGTTTAGCAAAATCAATATCAGTAATATTTTTGATTGGTACAAGATGAATATGAGCGTGCGGTACTTCTAAACCCACGACTGCGACACCTGTTCTGATAGCTTCACCTTGCATGTACTTATCAATAGCTTTAGCTATTTTTTTGGCAAAAATCCATAAACCAGCAAGACTTTCGTCATCTAAATCAAAAATGTAACTAACTTCTTTCTTTGGTATTACTAAAGTATGAGCTTTAGCCAATGGGTTTATATCTAAAAATGCCAAATAATTTTCATCCTCAGCAACAATATATGCTGGGATTTCACGATTAGCAATTTTTGTAAATATACTGGACATAGCTATTCTATTTTCAAAATTTTATACTTTATCACACCAGCTGGCACTTGTATATCTACGATATCATCAATTTTTTTACCTATCAGAGCCTGAGCTACAGGACTATTGACACCGAGATGTTTTTTCTTAAGATCTGCTTCTTTGTCTGGTACTATCTTATAAGATATTACCTGATTATTAGACAAATTTTTAATAGTAACTGTCGTTAAAATCCTAACTTGAGATTTATCAACCTCAGTCTCATCGATAATTTTAACATTTGCTAATAGTTTTTGCAATTGAGCGATTTCTAATTCTAGATGAGCCTGTGCATCTTTAGCAGCGTCATATTCAGCATTTTCTGATAAATCGCCTTTTTCTCTAGCCTCTGCTATCATCTGAGCTATATGTGGCCTCTCCTCATGTATCAGTTTATTCAACTTATTTTGAAGATTTTCAAAACCTTCCTTTGTGAGATATGTTATTTCATCCATAATGATAAATTTACTTTTTTATAAAAAATATAAAAAAACATTCCCACGCATTTCAAGCATGGGAAAATTTTATTTGCAAAATTAATAAAAATTTTCTAATATAGCAGATATTAAAATTAAATCTTCAGGATAAGTAATTTTAAGATTTAATCTAGTACCTTCAAAAAAAGTAAGTGGTAGATTTTTACTTTCCCATACATTAGCATCATCAGTAAATTTATCATTATAATCTTGCTCATAAGCTTGTTTTAGTAGAGAAATATTAAAAAATTGTGGAGTGTCGATTAGCATAACCTTGTCTCTATCTACGATTAAATTTTTATCCTCATCTTGTATCCTAACAGAATTGTAAGTTTTATGATATGGGATAGCACAATTATTAGCTTTTGCTAATTTATAACCTTTTCTAATTAATGGTAGAGGTACATATGGTCTAGCAGCATCATGAATAGCCACCAATCCATCATCAGGTAAAGTCGCAAGAGCATTTTTTACACTATCGAAACGTTCTTTACCACCTATTACAGTTTTTATCCCATTATATTCAGGATAATTATACCAAAATGCTATATAGTATACTTTATGCATACTATTAATCACCAAGATAATATTAGAAACTGGAATAAGTTTAGCAAAAGACTCTATGCTATAGCAAAGAAAAAATTTTCCATTAAAAGACATTAATGGTTTAGGAATATTGCTATGCATACGTCTGCTTTGGCCACCAGCTAAAATAATTGCATATTTGTTATTATCCATTTGTCAATAATTAATCAATTATTAACATTGCATCACCATAAACATGAAAACGATATTTTTCTTTGACAGCTAATTCATAAGCAGACATCAAAAGTTCATAATCTGCGAAAGTAGCAGCAGACATTAGAGATATACTATAAGGCAAATTAAAATTGGTTAAAAATGCATCTGGCACATGAAAATCATAAGGTGGATAAATAAAAAGAGAGGTCCATCTATGAGCTGGCATCAAATATCCATCGATAGAATGAGATGATTCAATAGATTTCATAACAGAGTTACCAACTGCACAAATCTTTTTCTTATTTTTTTTAGCTTCATTAACTATCTGACAGGCTTCATCATTAATGATAAACTCCTCTGCATCGATTTTATGCCTAGCTAAATCTTGAACGTCAATTTTTCGCAAATCTCCTAATCCAATATGTACAGTAATTTCAGCAAAATTAATACCTTTTACTCTCATTCTTTTCATTAATAACTCAGTGAAATGTAATCCAGCGAAAGGTGGTAAAACAGAGCCTTCTACTTTAGCAAAAACAGTTTGGAAATATTCATTATCAATAGGTTCAGTAGAACGATCCAAAAGTACAGGTACAGCTAATTCCCCTAAACTTTTTAGCAAGCTCAAAAATTTATCATGTGGCATCTCTGTGAGAAAGCGAATAGTACGTCCACGAGAAGTAGTATTATCTATAACCTCTGCAACCAATTCACTATTATCTCCAAAATATAATTTGTTACCAATACGAATTTTTCTCGCTGGTTCTACAGTAACATCCCACAATTTAAGATCTTCATTTAGCTCCCTTAAAAGTATCACTTCTATTTGAGCTCCAGTACGTTCTTTTGTTGCTATTAATCTAGCAGGGATTACTTTAGTATTATTAATGATCATCACATCTGCATCATCAAAATAATCTGTAATATTTTTGAAAATTTTATGCTCAATTTCACCTGTTTTTTTATGTATCACCATTAGCCGACACTCATCTCTCTCCTCCATAGGGTATCTCGCTATCAATTCATCAGGTAGATCAAAATTAAAATGCATCAATTTTTTAGGTTCCATAAATTAATTTTTTTAATAGGAATTTAATATACGTAGAATAATCGTTTTTGTTACATTATTTAAATAATATTAGAAAAAGTATATTTTACAAATAACAAAGAATATTCTTTAATTTCATTTAATGCCCGGAACAGGACTCGAACCTGCACACTTGTGACAGTACTAGTCCCTGAAACTAGCGCGTCTACCAATTCCGCCATCCGGGCATAAAAAAAGTGCCCAGGACAAGACTCGAACTTGCACACCCTTGCAGGCACTACCCCCTCAAAGTAGCGCGTCTACCAATTCCGCCACCTGGGCAATTTTTTGCAAAATTAAATATTTTTTTTCGCAATAAAAAATTTAATTTTTGTTTAAGATTTATAAAAACAATTTGCTATAAAGCAGAAAATTATCATAAAAAATAATAATATTAAAATTCTTTGAAATAGACTTTCAGCTAATAAATTTTGCTAAAAATTTTTGTATTAATAAAATAAACAAATATCAATTTTTGTAACGTGTTAGAGCCGCATTGGGAAATGATTTATTATAAAACAAGAAAGCTGAGTAAAGGTATTGAGCAAACGTAGTGAGTGAGTTTGCAAAACCCAATGGTTGATTACAAAGTTTTATAAAATCATTTATCCAGCAGAGACTTTTCTTTGTTTCATTCTTTTCATAATTGGAAAAGAAAGAATTTATAAAAATACTTTAAAATAAAAAAATTCCATTTTTAAAAATATAGTTATTACTGATATATTCACAGTAATAATCAGTTATAAATTAAACGCTTAATTCAAATTATTTTATTGTTATTAATATAAAACTTATCATTTATATTATTCTTTTAAATCAATTTTATTACTTTTGCAAAAAACTTAATATTAAATATGAACAATGCTATAGAAGTTTCTAATATTACAAAAAAATATAGAGAGCATACGGCTTTAGATAATGTGAGTTTCGCAGTACCTAATGGTAGTATTTTTGGTATTTTAGGACCGAATGGTGCTGGTAAAACCACACTATTGCGAATAATTAATAATATAATACCACCAGATAGTGGAGAAATATTACTCTATGATGAGCCACTTAGTGACAAACATATGGAAGAGATTGGTTATCTACCTGAAGAGCGTGGTTTATACAAGAAAATGTCTGTTGGTGATCAAGTTTTATATCTTTCACAACTAAAGGGACTTTCGCAGAAAGAAGCTAGAGAAAAGATAAACTATTGGTTTGATAAATTAGATATAAAATCTTGGTTGGGTAGAAAAGTAGAAGAATTATCAAAAGGAATGCAACAAAAAGTACAATTTATTATTACTGTTTTGCATTCTCCTAAATTACTAATCTTTGATGAGCCATTTAGCGGATTTGATCCTATAAACGCAGACATTCTAAAAAATGAAATTTTAGAATTAAAAGATAAAGGTGCTACTGTACTTTTATCTACTCATAATATGGAATCTGTAGAAGAACTTTGCGATCAAATAGTTTTAGTGAATAAATCTAAATTATTACTATATGGCGAAGTAGATGAAATTAAAAGAAAATTTAGTAAAAATTATTTTGAAATTACCTTTGCAGATCCTATCGATGATGAAAAAATCTTAAATTGGCAAAATAACTATTCTCAATTTGTAATAAGTAAAAATGAAAAGAATCCTAATACAATTTCTATATCAGCAGATATCCCCATAAAATCTAGCGAACTATTACCATTGATTTTACAATTAGGAGAAATTATTACATACAGAGAGCAGTTACCAAGCATGCATGATATATTTGTTTCAGTAGTACAACAAAAAGAAGTTAATAATTATGAAAAATAAACTACCAATAATAATTAAAAGAGAATATTTAAATATTGTAAAAAAAACTAGTTTTATAGTTGTTACTCTTCTAGGACCTATAATTTTAGCAAGTATTTTTATAATACCTATTTATATTTCACACATTAATGAAGAGCAAACATCAATAGGAGTGGTAGATGAGACAGGTTTCATCTACAAAGGATTACAAAGTAATGCTACTGCTAAATACACTTTACTTTATTTACCTATAGACAGTGCAAAAAAGTTGCTTGATAAAGAAGAATATGATGCTATTTTATATATACCTAGCTCATTTATTAACTCTCCTGAGACACCACGTATATGGTCAAAAAACACAGTTAGTCAAAGTGTAATGGATAATATAGAGTCAGCTCTCAAAAGTGAACTTGAGAAACATAGATTAGCATTATATGGTATTAATAATCAGATTTTAGAAGAGATAAATGCAGATGTGAGAGTGAATAATTATACCTATAAAGGTGGTGTAGAAAAAGCTGCTTCTAGTACTGTAGCTACTATATTAGGTTTCGTTATGGCGATAATCATTTATTTCTTTGTTTTTATGTATGGGTCTATGGTCCTGCGTTCTGTGATGGAGGAGAAACTTAATAGAATTGTAGAAGTAATTATTAGCTCAGTGAAATCCATTCATTTACTTATCGGGAAAATTGTTGCTGTTTTATTAGTGGGACTTACACAATTTATTACTTGGATAATATTAACATTATTAATAATCATCGGCGTACAACAAGCTTTTCCTGATTTATTCAGATACGCAGAACCAGAAGCTATAAGTATTCAAACCAAAGGACTTAATCCCGCAGAAGCACAACAATTAGCCAATGCTGCTAAACTACAAGAAAGCCCTACTAATAATGCTTTAATAGCATTGTCTAATATTAATATTCCTATGTATATTTTACTGTTTTTATTCTATTTCGTTTTTGGCTACTTAATCTATTCTACTTTATTTGCTGCCATTGGTGCAGCAGTTGATAATCAAGACGATACTAATCAATTTATGCTACCAATCACTATACCTTTAATTTTGGCAATTATTAGTTTACAACCTATTTTTAATAATCCTACTGGTGGTGTATCAATATTTTTCAGTTTGTTTCCATTCACTTCACCTGTTGTAATGATGGGTTTGATACCATTTAATCCTCCATTTTGGTTATTAATAACTTCAATGATTATACTTGTTCTCACTTTTGTTTTATCAGCATATATTTCAGCAAAAATTTATAGAATTGGCATTCTAACTTATGGTAAAAGACCATCATATAAAGAGTTATGGACTTGGATTAAAAGATATTAATTAATAAAACATTGTTTTTAATAAATTATTTGTTGAAAATTAATATTGTTATTATTAATATCGAATTCTATATATTTAAGAGGTAAGATGTTGTTTTTACTATTAAGATTTTTTAAATTATTAATCAGCTGAGTATAATTGGAGGATTGTTTGTTTGATATTTTTTTAGATATTATAACTGGTTGAATATCACTTATTCTATTTGGAATATAGTATTGCTCTATCCAATCTATATATCTCTGAATTTGAAAAATAATATCTGGTGTAGCACATACAGATTTTAATTCTATAGGTTCAATTATTCTTTCATCTTCTTTTATTAAAGATAGCATTATATCTATTTTTTGCATTCCTACACCACAATATACTTCATTTCCAATCCATTCGATATCATAATTATTAACTAATAAATTATCTAAATTATTATGTGTTTTTATACCTATATTTTGCACTATATATGCCTGAAGGTGAGGTTCAAAAGATTTGCCCTGACTAAATTTATTAATTAATCTTGGTAAAATATTTACATTTTCTTTTCTACCAGTATAATTATATTTTGCATTATCTGCAATTATTTCTTGTTTATCAGTATCAAAAGTTAAACTATTGCAATTTAATGTTTTGCTATTATTTTTATCTTTTATTAATTTAATCAGCCTTTCACTTTCATATATTGTAATCATAGTATTGCCTCTATTAGCACGTAATTTTCTATAAATTAAACTCCAAAGCATTTGATTAGGTGATTGTATATATTTTATTTCATCTAAAGCTTCCCATTCTGTCACACCTATAGGATATACTTTGTATGGTTCTATCATAGTTCTAAAAGTTAGAGATTTGTTTAATTGTTGTTTTAAAAATTGATTTTTATCATTATTATCAAGAAATGAATGATTATCTTTTGCTTTAAAAATACCATAAAATTTACCTTCATAAACTTTTTTAGCTCTATTTTGTTGTAAATAAAAAATTATATAATCGCCCTTTCTTATCCTCTGAGAATCTGAAATCATACTAACTAAGTTATTTTCTATAGCATAATTTAATGAAGAATTAGAATTATTATTAAAGTCAATATAAAGATCTTGGGCTCCTGTACCAGCAAAAAGATATTCTAAATGATATTTAAAAGTATTAATATCTACAATAAAAACATGTGTTGTCATTTTTTTAATTTTTGAAATAAAAATATATATTCGTGTTTGAAAACATAGAATCCACCGGATAATGCTCTATATCTCCACAATTCCTTTTGGTTCATTTTGCCTTTTGTTTCTTCAAAATTTTTTACAATGATACTTTTTAAAATATACCCTCTTTTTAGAACTTCTTGCATACAGTAAAATCCTAATGGTATCCATTCACCTTTAGAATATTTATCACCAATTACTAATGCCATATATCTATTATAATCCAAAATATTATAGGTATTATCTACTACTTTGCCTAATAAATCTAAAAAATTATTAATACTACTCGCATTAGACAAATCATTAGGATTATCACTAAATTTTATAATATCCCAATATGGAGGATGTAATATCAAAAATTGAACTGATGAAATATTTAATTTTTTTAATTCATCTTTGAAATTTAATTTAGTACTATCAGCATTAATAATTTCAGTTCTAACATTGAAAATATTTGTTTCTAATGATATATTAGTTTTAGCTAATTCAACAACTTCTGACTGTAACTCTATTCCTATTCCATTTCGTCCTAGTCGTTTACATTCAATTAATGTTGTTCCGCTACCCAAAAATGGGTCTAAAACCCATTCATTTTTTTTAGTGTATCGTTGTAAAAATTGATTTGGTATTTGCGGTATAAAATTGCCCCAATAGCCACCATTATGAGCTCCAGAATTATCTCTTTTATCTAATATCCATAAACTATCCGTAATTATATTATCATATGTTTTCCATTGATTTAAATTAATATCATTTATTTTATTAGTTTTTACTTCTAATGAACTTTTCTTTAGTCTTTTAATATAATAATGAATACGTTCAATAGTTTGAGATTTTAAAATAGTATTTATTTCTTCTAATATGGTACTTTTATTATATGTAATTATATTTCCCTCATTAGTTTTATTTATTATATCATATTTATCATCTTTGGGGTTATTTATTATTTGAATGATATCTAAAAATTCTTTTTTTATTCTATCTATATTATTTATTTGTTCCAAATCATCTAATACTTTGATTAATGTTTCTTTATCAAAATATACTATATCATTTTTTTCCAAATTATCATTTTCATTAAATTCAAATAAATTTAATTCTATTTCATTTTTCATAAGAAAATATTAATTTTAATTATTTCTAGCAAAATTACATTATTTTTATCATTTAATACGATATATACTTCAAATTTAGCAACTACCAACATTTATTCGCACTTTGTAATATTATTTTTATCTTTGCAAAAAATTTATACTTATGACTATGACTAGCTATGAAATTAGAGAGAACTTTTTAGAATTTTTTAGAAAAAAAGATCATGTGATAGTGCCTAGCTCACCTATTGTTGTGAAAAACGATCCTACTCTAATGTTTACTAATGCTGGGATGAATCAATTCAAAGATATTTTCCTTGATATTCAAAAACCAAAATATAAACGTGTAGCAGATACACAAAAATGTTTAAGAGTTAGTGGTAAACACAATGATTTAGAAGAAGTAGGCTTGGATCATTACCATCATACAATGTTTGAAATGCTAGGCAATTGGTCTTTTGGTGATTATTTCAAAAATGAAGCTATTCATTGGGCTTTTGAACTACTCACAGAGGTATATGGCATTGATAAAAATAATTTGTATGCTACATATTTCGAGGGTGATAATGATGAAAATCTTAATGAAGATTTAGAAGCTAAAGAAGTATGGCTGCAGTTTTTACCTGCTGATCATGTTTTACCAGGTAATAAAAAAGATAATTTTTGGGAAATGGGTAATGTGGGACCATGTGGTCCATGCTCAGAAATACATATAGATTTACGTGATATTGAAGAAAAAAACAAAATTAATGGTGCTACCTTAGTAAATAAAAGCCATCCAGAGGTTATAGAATTGTGGAATTTAGTATTTATTCAATATAATAGAAATGCTGATGGCTCACTAGCTCTGCTGCCTCACAAGCACGTAGATACTGGTATGGGATTAGAAAGATTGACTAGAGTACTACAAAATGTGAATTCTAACTATGATACAGACCTTTTCCAACCATTAATTAAAAAAATTGAACAATTAGCTGGCATACCATATAAAGTTGATTCACAAAAAGATATTGCTTTTAGAGTAATAGCAGATCATGTGAGAGCAGTTAGCTGTGCTATAGCTGATGGTCAGCTGCCATCAAATATTAAAGCTGGCTATGTGATCAGACGTATTCTAAGGCGTGCTATCAGATATGGATATCAATATTTGAATATTACTGAACCTTTTATATATAAAATTAGCCAAACTTTTATAGAACATTATCACAAAATATTTCCTGAACTAAAAGAACAAGCAGACCTAATAGTAAAAGTTATTAATCAAGAAGAAATCACCTTCCTCGCTACTCTAGAGCGTGGTATTAAACTATTTGATCAATATATAGAAAATCATAAAAATACGAAAATGATTGATGGAGAATTTGCTTTTGAACTTTACGATACTTATGGCTTCCCTATCGACTTGACTCAACTCATGGCAAAAGAAAAAGGATTAGAAGTAGATATTACAAAATTTGAAGAATTTCTTAATCAACAACGCCAACGTAGCCGCCTATCTGCTCAAATAGATACAGAAGATTGGGTAATAATAAAAGATGCAGATAGTGAATTTGTCGGTTATGACACATTAGAATGCCCAGCTCAAATCATTAAATATAGAAAAATTGTCCAAAAAAATAAAACTTTTTATCATTTGGTTTTAGATAAAACACCTTTTTATGCTGAGAGTGGCGGACAAGTCGGAGATACGGGAATTATTTATTCTGCAAATGAAACCATTACTATTATCAATACTATCAAAGAATATGGTCAGATAATACATATATCAGATAAAATTCCTCAAGATTTACAATCTATGTTTACCGCTAAAGTAGATATAGAAAAACGATTATCTACTATGAGAAATCACTCTGCTACTCATCTACTACATTATGCTCTCAGACAATTACTAGGTCAACATGTCGAACAAAAAGGCTCTCTGGTTCATCCCGATTACCTTAGATTTGATTTTTCTCATTATGAAAAAATTTCTCTTGAGCAATTAAATGAAATAGAAAAATTAGTAAATAAATTAATCCAAAATAATTATCCTTTAGAGGAACACAGAGATATACCTTACCAGCAAGCAATAAATATGGGTGCTATGGCTCTTTTTGGAGAGAAATATGGCGACCACGTCAGATTAATAAAATTCGGTGATAGCAAGGAACTATGTGGTGGTACACACGTAAAAGCAACTGGCGATATAGGTTGCTTCAAAATTATAAATGAAACTGCTGTGGCATCAGGCATTAGACGTATAGAAGCCGTTACAGGTATGAAAGCTATTGAAACTTTCCAAGAAACTTTTAATATTATTTCTGAAATAAAAAATATATTAAAAACCAATAACCCTCTGGAAAGTGTGGAAAATTTAATTGAAAAAAATAAAGAATTAACTAAACAAAATGATGACTTGTTAAAAGAAAAATTGAATAATATTGCTCGTAATCTCATAGAAAATGCAGAAAAAATAAATGATTTCTTTTTCATTGGCGAAATTTTAGATTTGTCTCCAGATCAATTACGACAGTTATCTTTTATATTTAAAACTTATAATAAAAATATAGTAGCGGTCTTAGCAGCTAATAAATCTGACAAAGCTAATGTATCTTTTGTGATAACTGATGAAGTAATTAAAAAATATAATTTCAATACCAAAGATTTAATAAATATTGCTGCTCCTATTATTAATGGCAAAGGTGGTGGACAACCTAATATGGCTATTATGGGTGGAGAAAACAAAGGGAATTATCTAACACTAATAAAAGAAGTGAAAAAATTCATTACAGAGAAATCAAAATGATAATAAACTGTCAGCTAAAAAATTTTTATTAAAAAATTTAATTTAATTTTGTTTTAATTTTAAATTATTTTTTATGAAAAAGATCAACATTTTATTAATTTTAGGGCTAGTCGCATTAGTTATGTTTTCATGTAATAACGGTAAAGATACTACCGCACCAGTAATCACTTTGAAAGGATCTAGTGATACTACGATAGCACTTAATTCGACATGGACAGATCCAGGAGCCACAGCTCTTGATGATGAAGATGGGAATGTACCAATAAGTGCTAGTGGTGTTGTAAATAAAGATTTAGTAGGTGTTTATACTATTACCTACCAAGCTTCAGATGCTGCAGGCAATATCTCTACGAAAACTAGAACTGTAAGAGTAAGAAATATGGCTGATATATGGGAAGGTGATTATTCTGTTACTGATAATTGTGATGGCACGCAGTATACATATACAGATCATATTTCAGTATCACAAACACAAAATACTTACGTGAATGTCCATAAATTTCGCAATTATATCAATGGTACACTTGAATTTTATTTTACAAATCCAGATTCTGTAAACACAAATATTGTCATAGAAGCTCAATATATCACTTGTGGAGAGCCATACATCGATAGGTTTTTTTATGGTATGGGTCAAATAACTTCTCTCACAATTAAAACATTTGAATTATTTATTAATGAGAATGACGGCACATCGACTAAAAATATTGTGGAGTCATATCAAAAAAACTAAAAAATCATACATTCTAACATGAGTAAAAATGTTTTAGATTACATAGGTAATACCCCTCTTGTAGAAATAAAAAAACTAAATCCATATTTCCCTGATGTTAGGATATTTGCTAAAATAGAGGGACAGAATCCTGGTGGGTCTATCAAAGATAGACCGGCTTTATTTATGATAAATGAAGCTGAAAAAAGTGGTAAATTAACAAAAGAAAAAACTATAATAGAAGCTACTAGTGGCAATACTGGTATAGCATTAGCAATGATAGCTGCTCTTAAAGGATATAAAATTAAACTTTTCATGCCAGAATGTGTTTCGTTAGAAAGAAGAAAAATTTTAGAATCTTATGGAGCTGATCTAGTACTCACACCTGCTGCTGAAAATACTGATGGAGCTATAATTAGAGCAAAAAGTTTAATAAGTGAGTATCCTGATTTATATTTCATGCCAGATCAATTTTCTAATCCTGCAAATCCTCTTTCACATTATCAAACCACTGGACCTGAAATTTTAAAACAAATAAATGGAGAAATAGATTATTTAGCTGTAGGACTAGGATCTACCGGTAGTCTCATGGGAACAAGTAAATTTTTAAAAGAAAATATTCCAAATATTCAGATTGTAGCCATAGAACCAGTTAAAAAGCATAAAATCCAAGGATTAAAAAACATGGAAGAGTCCATAGTACCTTCAATATTTGACCCATCAATTATAGATATTCATTTATATGTAAATGATGAAGAATCTTTCGAATATTCAAGATTATTATCAGTAAAAGAAGGATTATTTGTTGGTATGTCTAGTGGAGCTGCTTTATCTGGTTCTATAAAATTAGCAGAAAAAGTTAAAAAAGGAAATATAGTAACCATATTCCCTGATAGAGGTGATAGATATTTGAGTACAAATCTTTTTGCTTCATTTTGTAGTAATTGCCCACCATAAAAATTTTTTTATTTCATAAAAATATGTAATTTTGCAAATGGAGAGATGGCAGAGCGGTCTAATGCGGCGGTCTTGAAAACCGTTGTCCGTTTCGCGGACCGGGGGTTCGAATCCCTCTCTCTCCGCTTTTTATACTTATTTTCTATTTTTTGAAATATTATCTTCTATTTTCCTAATCTTTTAGTACTCATATATGTTCTGTAGCGTTTATTATTGGGTAAGTTATTTAGGTTAATTATTTTTTAAGATATTACACAAAGTTCACAAGCTGATTTTTATAAACATATTTATTCAATCTTGTAATAAAATAATATTAAAGTTTATCAGGTTCTATAACGTTTTGCATGGACAATAGAATTTTGGATAAAATTGTATTATCATAAGAAATGTAAACAAATAATATATTGTAACGAATACATATAATATTAATAGGTTTTTTTAAAAGTTTTGAGCGAAAGATGAGAGGGGTTTGTAAAATTAATATTTTGTTAGACTTAATTGCTATTATTTATATTTTAATTTCATTAATTTCCAATACTTGTCCCACGCCCATCTGTCGTGCGATGACAGGTTTAGCAACCTACCAATGTCAGGGTCTATGATATCTTTTAGGTACTTATTCATCACTACAAACCACATCAAATAGCTCTGTAAGTATTTCGTAGCCACTCCGTGGAATCTAATCAACCATTTCTTAAAATTGTCTATCTTGCTCTCTACTATCTCTACACTGTATAAACCTCTCTTTAATTGCTTTTTGTTCACTATTACTTTTTTACTATTAATATCTTTTACAGCCTTCTTGAATTCCTTTTTAGGCTTTACACATAGTACATTACTCTCTGTTATCCTATTATTTAGCTCTTTTTTTAATTGATCATTCTTAACTTTTTTATCTCCTACATGTTTGAAGAGTAAATTTCCCTCTCTGTCTGTTACTACCAATACTGCTACCTTGGGATGTCGCTTCTTCTTTGCTTTTTCATATTCTTCTCTGCTTTTGTATTTCCTTCCTTTTTCTGAATATTGCATTAGCAATTCATCTGCCTCTACTATGCCTGAGAAGCTAATACCACCTTCAAAAGATCTTAATGCTGCTAATATTCTATGCCTCCATCGAAAACTTGTTTTTAAGCAAATACCAACTTCATCAGCACAAGCTCTTAAGCTTTTGCCTTCAAGCATACAGCGTAAATAGTCTAACATCAATGGATATTTACGCATGCGATATACAAAAGTGCGGGCTGTTTCGCTGAATTGATATCTACAATTTTTGCATCTATACATCTGTCTACCTTTGCGTGTACCAGCTTTGATAACGTTTTCACTTTTACAGTTTGGACAGATGGCTGCTGTTGATTTAATTTTCAGCTTTTGATAATCTACTACTGTAGCATGGTCGTCAATTAGAAATTGATAAAGCTGATCGAGGAAATCACGTTTGTGGTCTTTAGGTAGAGCGAGGTATTCTTTTGAATTTTTTAGTAATTTTTCCATGATAAAAAATTTTTACAAAAATAATAAAATATTTTTAAATAATATATAATCAATAAGTCTAACATATATTATGTTTCATCAGCCCTCATTCACAATCTGATAAAACCTTTTTGCCCCAAATATCACTATTTATAAGTCTACCTCCGCTTACCCTTAATTCGCATGTCCGAAACATCTTTATAAATTTCAAAAAAATAAAAAAACAAACTAGATGTATTTTATTAAATTACTATATTTACCTTTACCCACTTAAAACGTTATAGAACCCTTTATCAATAGCTATAGCTTATAATTTTCGACTTTTAGGTATGTTAATGTTTGCACTAAGTGTACATCATTTAATGCTTAAACGCTTTTAATTTCAATATTTAGCCTTTTCTCACCCAACAAATCAATCCTTAAACCTTAATATAGTTTTACCCCTTCAAATACTGATGTCACCTCGTCATCCAATCTCCCCAGTCTCCAAGTCATCTCCTCTCCAAGTCACCTCGTCATCCAGTCACCTTGTCACCCCCTCATCCAGTCACCCCCGTCTCCAAGTCATCAAGTCTTCCCGTCACCTAATCACATTCTCACCATTTTATAATATCAAGTATTTTCCCAATAAAAAACTCCATCTTTGAAAATCATAGCATCCATAGCTAAGCAGGAATGCACAGGTATTATTGCTAAATGATCTCCAATATTTAGGTTTTTTAAATATTTTTTATCCATAACGATAATCCCATGTTCCTGAGACAAACTTTTCACATAAGCACCAGGTATTAATGTTATTTTATCTAAATCCCAAGTACCTACCAGTCCATATTTTACTATACCATCGTCTATTATACTATCTTTAGATAAATGCACTGCTCCTCCATGTATTATTAATTCTGACCTTTCAGGATGCATAGATATAATAGGTGAATAGAGAAATGCAGCTATTTCATCTAAAGAACAATTACCATGTAAATATTGCATAGCATCATAAAACACAAAATTGCCAGGTCTGATCTCATCTACATTATTTAATAGCTCTTTATTATAAATCCTTAATGATGGTGTATCTCCTATTGAGAGTATTATAGACCTATCTATCATGCTTTCTATCAATCTTTTCACTTTTGATAATTTATTTATATTTTCATAATTTAATTCTAATAATTGCTCGTCAGATACTAAATTATAAGCTTCTCCGAAATGAGAAAAGATACCATAAAATTTATCAGTCAGCTTCTTTTGCATTGTCTCTGCCACAATCTCATAAATCTTGTCATCCTGTTCTATATCTATACCACTGCGATGATATCCGCAATCTATTTCTATTGCAAAAAATAATTTTCTATTGTCTAGATAAGGGACTAAATGTCTAAATGCTTCTATGGAATCTATACTTACTATGAAACGATCTAAATAATCATCATTTAAAATAAAATCTAATCTATCTAAACTGTAAATATTTATGGGAATAGCCATAAATATGTCATTGATAACATCATTAATATATCTATAGGTCATGTCGATAGATGAAGTAGTAATGGTAGAAATGCCAAATTGCTCAAAGATATATGACACTACTTCAGATTGATGTGTTTTGTAATGTGGCCTTAACCTTACATCCCACTCAGTAGCTTTAGTTATAATATTTGAAATATTTTTTTTAACTTTTTTGTTATCTATTATTAACTTTGGTGTATAGGGATATAAAAAATGTTGTTCTTTCATATTTTAGGGTTTCATCAATTACTTTAGAATTCAAAATTAAATAATTCTATTTTTATACTATTGGCATATGTATAACTGCTCCTTTATTTTGTAGATCATTAATTATGTGATTAATAAAAGGATGTGAACTCAAAATATCTACATTACCAACTAAAAATAATAATTCTCTAGCCCTCGTGAGAGAAACATTCAACTTTCTATCAACACTATTTTCAGCATTCATAGATTGTGATAATTCTAAATATTCCATGTTATTAATGGCAAAAGAGTAAACAATAATATCACGTTCAGAGCCTTGATATCTCTCTACTGTGTCTATAGTTATGTCATTAATTAAAGGATTTAGCATAGATTTAATCAATGCTATCTGAGATCTATATGGAGTAATGACACCAATAGAATAATCGGGGAATTGACTTTTTAAAGATTTGATGAGTTCTACAACGATTTGTGCTTCATATTTATTTGTAGTAGAATAGAACGAAGTCATATCTATAGGAGTAGAAATGAACATAACTCTATCAATATGCTCTGTGCCATGATCTATGCTAGATGGCAAATTATATGTTTTAGTTAGTGGTGATTTTTGTCTTTCTGTAGCACTAATTAATTTTTTATCATAGAAAAGTTCGTTTACATATTTAGCAATATCATCGTGCATCCTATGATGATATTTTAACATACAATAGCACTCGTCCCATCCTTTATTTATAGCATTCTTTTTTAATCTAGTAAACAATGGTTCACTGAAATCATCTAATTGTATTTGCTTTAGTATATCCATTGAGAAACATTTGTCATTTACATTATTAGAACATTTTTCTCCACTGTCTGATAATGGACATAGATTATAATTAACATATTCACAATCAAAAGATAAATCTGCTTTTTGAGATTTATCTTTTTGCAAAACAACAGCAGGTAGTTGATTTTCATCACCTATGAGTATCCATCTTTTTGTCTTAGACAAAACTGCTGCCAGCTCATATTCTAATATTTGAGTAGCTTCATCTACTATCAGTGTTTCTGGTTTGATAGCATCTAAAATGGTTATATGAGAATTAATGAATGATAGAGTAGCAACGAATATTTTATTTTCATTTAAAACATTGTTTAATTCGGGCAAAATATTATCGAGTTGATCTATGTCTTTGGCAGATTCTAATTGATTTTTTACTAAATCTTTATTGAGCAATATATAGGTGATAGATTGGTTATCGAGATTATAACAAATCTCATCTACTGCTCTACGCGTATAAGCTACGATTAAAGTTTTATTTTCATTCAGAAATAGATTTTTAGCAATAGCAGTGAGTGTTTTAGCAGTTTTACCAGTACCTGGAGGTCCTTGTATGAGAAAATAATTTTTAGCATTTAGCGCTTGCTTGACTGCTAGATTTTGAGAACTATCTAAACCATCTAATTTACAAATTTCTAAATTGTTATTTTCGAAAGTAGGCTTTTGCAATCCTAGAAATAAATCTGTAAAATGTTCATCCTCATTAGATATCAGATAAAACAAATTGCGAAGGCCATAATTATAGTTATGAAACCATCTATCTGACTCAACTATCCATTTAGATTTACTAGTAAATATTTTTTTTGGAATATATTTATTAGCGATGCTAAGCTCTACTTCGCTTTCATTCATTCGCACTATATAGCCTTTCAATAACTGTTGAGTTAAAGGATTATGATTTTCGCAATTATATGGATACAAAATTATTATATCTTCTTCTCTAAGTCTAGTAATGGATGCATCCTTGTTATCTAATGTAAATATTAAGTGATTATCATCAGTAAATGTATTAAACGTCAGTGGACCTAATACTTCAAACTGATTAAATTTTTTATCAATAGTTTTTTTCCAAATATTTGCATAGCCCCATTGAGATTCTTTTATTAAACTTTCCCATGCATCATATACATCAGGATTTCCTATTTTAGCACACATAAGTTCTCGATAGATGAAGCGTACATTACCCCAGAAATATGCATTTAGCAATTTATTATTAGCAATTTTATTTATAGATTTATGTAATAGATCTATGTCATTATACATAAATGTTTGAGAATCGCTTAATTTCGTTTCATTTTTGCTAAAAATAGAAATAGTAAGTGGAGTAGAATCATCAGAGGCTTTGGGTAAACAATTGATGAGTGATGAAAAATCACCTTTTGCATAATCAATATGATTTTTCACAATATTATTACGAGCAAAAAGTACTTCTTGTATTAACATTAGCTGACGCTCCTCGGCATTATCACCAAAAGTAATGCTACGTAGATGATGCTCCTCTGCTCCAGGATAAGCCATTTTATAGAATAATTTTTTATCTGGATAAGTGCTACGAAATAGCAAATAATAACATATCAATTGTGCATCGTGAGATTTTGTATATAAATAACTTTTATTCTTCGGTTTATGCGATTTCAATTCATATATATTAGCACTATTGCCTTTTTCAGTAAATGCTAATGCATCCATTCTGCCTTGCAATCCATAAAAACGACTGATATAAAAAGGTTCTAAATACATTATAGAGCTTTTGTCTCTTTTAATACTAGGTAACATAAGCTCTAGTCCAGACAAATATTCTTTTTTGATAATGTCTATCAGAAAATCTATATTTACACCTTCAGAATTATTATACCAAAATAATAATTCAAAAATATTTTTACCAATGAAATCTTTATAAGCTTCTAACAAATTAGCTTCAGAAACCTTTTCATTCGCTATGTAAACATCAAAAATCTCTCCTAATATATTACCAATGAGAATACTTTGTATTTTCTGAGGATTATCAATATTTACGAAAGTCCTAATAATAGAATAGATAGGAACTAACTTTATAAAATGTGGATAAGAATTATTGAAAATATGTACATCACTTACATCCCTCACATCTACTATGTAGTCGGGATATAAAACTATCAACGTATCAGCAGTAGAATAATATTCATTACCTTTCAGAAAAGTACAATTTTGTATGAAAATATCTTGACCAATTTCTAGTATCGATGCATATTTGGTAAGATCAGGATATAATAAATTATTTTTGCTGTGATCAAATAAATATACTACTATCTCATCTATAAATAGTCCATCTGAACTAGCAGTTTGTATAGTTAAAATTATCTTTTCGTCTTCATAATTAATATTTTTAATAATACCTCTTAAATGACACAAATTATGATAATTTGTAAAAGGCTTACGCACAATCTGAGGGATGGAATTATCGAGTGTCGGATTTACCAATGAATATAAATAAGATTGCTGTGAAGCATCTGCTCTTATATTGTCAATGATAATTTGAAATTGATTTTTTAGCTTTAGTAAATCATTGGAATCTAATGATCCAGTTTGATAGAATTTATTTTTTAAATCTTCATATTGAAAAAATGCTTCCTGCAAAATATGATTCTCTGCAAAAGAAGTTGGTAAAGTGTCAATAATTTCATTGATATTATAAAATTTCTTATTTTGAGCTATATTGATGGTTTTAATGATATTTTTTTCGATATCATTGATCAGCTGAGCAGTATATTTACTGTTATTCATTTAATTGTAGTTTTTATAAAGAAAAAATAAAATTAATAATAATTTTTGAGAAAAAGTGATAAAATTATATACAATGATTCTAAATTTTGAGTAAAAAAAGTCTAAAGCACTGATTTTCAAATGACTTGTCCAATGGACTATGATTTTTCAATAAAATATTTAAATATGATAATTTATTATGTTTTTAAATTTTTTTATTTAATATCTTAAACTTATCACTAATTCAGCTTTTATATTCAAAAAAATATTTAATTTCGCAAATATTATTAAAAAAAATAAAAATATGTCATACTTATTTACCTCAGAGAGTGTATCAGAAGGGCATCCTGATAAAGTAGCAGATCAGATTAGTGATGCGTTATTAGATGAATTTCTAAGGCAAGATCCTGAATCAAAAGTAGCTTGTGAAATATTAGTAACTACTGGGTTAGTTATTATTTCTGGTGAAGTAACTACTAATGCATGGATAGATCATCATAAGTTAGCAAGAGAAATTATTAAAAAAATAGGCTATACAAAAAGTACATATTTTTTTGAGTATAATTCTTGTGGTGTCATATCTACACTACATGAGCAATCTCCTGATATTAGACTTGGTGTTATTAGACAAAAGCCTGAGGACCAAGGAGCTGGCGATCAAGGTATGATGTTTGGCTATGCTTGTAATGAGATGAAAAATTATATGCCTATATCTATTGAGGTAGCACATATAATATTACAAGAGTTAGCTAATATCAGAAAAGAAGGAAAAGTAATGCAATATTTGGGACCAGATAGCAAATCGCAAGTAACATTAGAATATGACGATAATAATATACCCACAAAAATAAATACTATAGTGATATCTACCCAACATGATGATATTTGGAAAACCTCTGAAGAGATGCAAAAAGCCATTGAACAAGACATAAGACAATATCTGATTCCCAAAGTAAAAGCATCTAATGTAGTACCTGAAGAAGTTAGAAAACTTTTTGATCAAAATGATTTCAGATTATTAATAAATCCAACAGGTAAATTTACTATTGGTGGACCTCATGGAGATACTGGCTTAACAGGACGTAAAATCATTGTAGACACTTATGGTGGACATGGTGCTCATGGTGGTGGTTCTTTCAGTGGTAAAGATCCATCAAAAGTAGATCGTTCTGCCGCATACGCACTACGTTATATAGCTAAAAATGCTGTAGCTGCTGGATTAGCTGATAAAATGTTATTGCAGATATCTTATGCTATTGGCATAGCTCAACCAATCTCTCTTTATGTAAATACTTATGGAACTGCTAAAGTGCCAATGAATGATAAAGAAATAGCTGATAAGCTATTTCATCTGTTTGATCTTTCACCTTATGGCATTATCAAAAAATTTGCATTAACAAATCCTATATATCTACCCACTGCTTCATATGGACATTTCGGCAGAGATGTTTATGAAAAAGAAATAGAAGTAAGTGAGCTACATAAAGATGCAGAAAAAAGAATTGTCGATGGACAAACAAAATATTATAAAAAGATAACTTTTTTCCCGTGGGAAAAGCTTGACAGTGTAGATCTGATAAAAAATAATTTTAATCTTTAAAATTTGTTCTACAACGTTTTAAGTGTGTAATAAAATTTTATATTGTTACAAGAAAATAATGGTTTTGTAATGTTTATTGTGGAAAATATAATTTTGATAAAATTGTATTATCATAATTATGGGGACTTCTAAAAATTAAATTTATGTGATTACTAAACAAAATTAACAAATTGTAAAGAAATAAGCATAAATTTATAATAAAACATAAATTTTATTTTTAATGTTAATAACTTTACAAAGATTGTTAATAACTAAATGATAAACAAGATAATAGATTAGATTATTATGAGTATTTTTGTCAAAAAATAATAAAGATGAAAACACAAGTATATAAAAATAGAGGGAATAAAGGATTATTTGATGAACAAGAGACTCAAGAGAGATTATCAAAAATCGGGAATCCATTAGAGATGATAAGCGAAGTCATAGATTTTGAGATTTTTAGAGAGAAATTGGAATCAAAGCTTTTAAACCAAAATAAAAAAAATAATGCAGGAGCCAAGCCATATGATGTAGTAATGATGTTCAAGATAATGATTTTACAGCGATATTATGGTCTTGGGGATACACAAATAGAATACCAGATATTAGATAGGCTTAGTTTCAAAAAATTTTTAGGTTTGGAAAGTGGAGATAAAGTACCAGATGAAAAGACAGTATGGTTATTTCGTGAGAACCTGACAAAGAGCGGTTTGGTTAAAGAAATATTTGAACAATTCAGACAATATTTAGAAACAGAAGGATTAATAATGAATGAAGGCAAAATGATAGATGCTAGTTTTACAGTAGCACCACGTCAGCGAAATACGAGAGAGGAAAATAAAATGATAAAAGAAGGGCGTGGCGATGAATTATGGAATGATAAACCAAACAAAAAAAGACACAAAGATATTGATGCACGATGGACAAAGAAAAACAATGAAACATTTTACGGATATAAAAATCATGCAAAAGTGGATACCAAAAGTAAATTTATTGATAATTATGAGGTTACAGATGCTTCTGTACACGATTCACAAACATTAGATGATTTATTAACTGAAGAAGATGAAGGGCAGGATTTTTATGCTGATAGTGCATATACAGGCGAAGAACAAGAGAAGGTGATTGATAAATATAAAATGAAAAATAAAGTAAACGAAAAAGGATATCGCAACAAACCATTAACAGATGAACAAAAAACAAGCAATAGAGAAAAATCAAAAACAAGAGCAAGAGTTGAACATGTATTCGGTTTTATGGAACAAAGTATGAATGGTTTAATAGTACGTTCTGTTGGCATTGTCAGAGCGACAGGCATTATTGGGCTAATAAATTTAACATATAATTTATTTCGATACGAACAAGTTGTTCGGTTAAATATATTGCAAAGCTAAATAGTTGATAGATAAATATGTAGATAAATAAAAAAAAATTGTAAAAAACAAATTTTTTGATATAATTATTCAAAAAATCCTTATAATTTTGCATTGATTTGAAAAAATTAGACATAAATTTTATGATTTTTTTGAATCAAAAGTGAAAAAATGAATTTTTAGAATTCATCTTAAATTATTGGTATGGAAGAATTAACAGAAGAATTAATAACTAAATTATCTACTTATCACTGGTCAATAATTGTAGCTCATGACCTTAATCTATGCATTGGTAAAAATAATGACATGCCATGGCATTTATCATCAGATCTCAAAAGATTTAAAGAAATTACAATGGGT
>Ga0208462_1000505_pt1 | contig 39583 bp, 36 predicted proteins | sample AD_SCU001_MetaG_FD_184452 | JGI IMG/M metagenome (GOLD analysis project Ga0208462, IMG submission 184452) | Active sludge microbial communities of municipal wastewater-treating anaerobic digesters from China - AD_SCU001_MetaG (SPAdes) (version 2) | ecosystem: Engineered > Bioreactor > Anaerobic...
ATAATGCTGCTGTTCCTCCCCACGATGTGATCAATTTGGGGCTAAACTCAATTTTGACTTGACCCTTTTCTAGGCTCTTTTTCGAATGACTCTGTTGCATATTTTTCTCCCGTCTTGATTTGGGTTTGTGATTGATTTCAAATCAATGCTACAGGCGATTATATGCAACACTTTTCTTAGTAGTGGGGATTCTACTGCATTAATTGGGTTAAACTACCCTTATTCGTATATGCAGACGGAGCCCCAAACCCTTGGGCAGCATCAGGTTGGATGGGGGACTACAAAGCCCTCAGGATCAATCTGGAATCACGAGAGCAGCCCCATCAAGGCAGTACCTGCCTGGAAGCGAGGTTGGAACCCTCCACTTCCTGGGCTGGAGTGGCCTGGCAAGATCCACCCCAGGACTGGGGTGAGCAGCCCGGAGGATATGATCTCTCCGGAGCAAAGCGCCTTAGTTTCTGGGCCAGAGGCAGGTTTGGGGGAGAAAAGGTAAGTTTTGGCGTGGGGTTACTGGGCTCGGATGTATTGTATCCCGATTCAGATACAGCCATCCTCAAAAATGTGAAGCTCACAGACAAATGGAAGCGTTATCAGATCAAGCTCAAAGGCAAAGATCTTTCCCGCCTCAAGACTCCGTTTTGGTGGAGCATGACAGGAAGCCGGGGCTCCCAAGTCTTTTATCTGGATGATATAGCCTTCGAATAAGGCTCGGAACTGAATCCTATTTGTAATAATACAATATCTGAATCCCGTCTTCTCCGGCTTCACTGAGGGTGTAATAGCCCTTACCTTTGTGGTCAAAGCAGATGGCTTCGCCTTGGGGCTCGATTTTGTAGGGCATGTTCTTGGGACGGCGGGCTAAGGCTTCGGCAATGCTTTGTTTGCGGCCTACTTTGAAGCGTTTTACACTGGCGTAGTTTTTTACCAGGATGGATCTGCCATTGGGCGAGATATCTGCGGCTGTCACCCATTGCATATTCATGGTGCCAACCTTTATAGCTGTATTGATCTTCAGGGTTTGCTGAGGGTAGGGTATGCGGTAGATTCCCACCTTTTCTTCCCGCTTGGAGATGATATAGAGGTCACCTGTCTGAGGCTGTATGAACATGGCTTCCGCATCTCTGGGACCGTCCTCATATTGGATGGTGATGGTATCATAAGTCTTTATAGTGTAAAGGCTGTCTCCACTCACCAGGGAAGGCTCGGGGAAGCGGTATACACTTACAGATGAATAGCGGGCTGCATTGTCGCCGATCTCACCTATATAAATGTGAGCTTTTCCACTGATTGGATCACGGGCAGTGGCAATCTCTTCCCAATCCCGATTCTGGACTCCTTCGATTACGATCTTTGCTCGAAGCTGTCCCTTGGTATCAATGGCATAAATGGCATTTTCACCCCCGGAATCGTTGTGGGTATAGAGTATTTCTGGATTGATCAGGCTCCGTGCCAACCCCGAGGCTTCATCTATCTGGGCAGTCTTTAGTACATGTTCATGCACACCTTTGGCTGAGAGCGCCACGACCAGCGCTATCATGATCAGGATGGTGACAATACCGAGTTTACGCATAAGCTTCATACCTCTTGTTCTCTTCTACTATGATAAACGACAGGCAACAGCTTGTCAATAAAGAAGTTTGCTCAGTGTGGTTAGGCGCTTCAGCAGCGAGCCTTTCTTGCTGCCTTCACCCAGATGCAGTCCACTGACCACGGTTTTGTTGATTACGTTGATATCGTCATCTTTGCCGTTGTTGGGAGTTCTGAATCCCCAAGTGTCATGCAGGGCATAAGCTTTACCATCCACAGAGCCCAGATAGAGCATGATGTGCCCTGGCATTCTGAGCAGAGTGATGGCCGGTACACCCTTTTTTACGATCTCTGCTTCACGTTCGGAGAGCGACTTTTTGTCCGAGAGTTCAACGATCAGCTTACCCGCTTTGGATTGGGTCGTGCCATTGCGTGGCAGATAGATGCCGAAACAGGCAAAGAGCTGCTTGATCAATCCAGAACAATCGTATTCACCACCCATATCACCCCAGCCATAGGGGATGTTGAGCAGCTTGAAAGCTTGCAGATAGATGTTTCGGGCTGTGTAGGGAAGATATCCCACCACTGCGTCTGTCTTGGAAATATAGCCATACTTAGTATCCGCAGCCGGGATCTGTACCTGGTAATAATCCTCGTGTTCCGCAATCAGGGGCAATTTCACCCCCATGCGTACAAAGCAGTGATACCGGGTCGCCAGTGAATCCTGATAAATGTCGTTTTTGGCAGAAGTACTTATCACCCACAGAGGAGATTTTTGATACTCGATCCATCTGGCATGCGGGAGCACTACCACATCCTCAGCCCGATACCAGCCCACGCATACATTGCTGGCACCAAAATACCACTTGCCATCTGCCGAAGTATGATAAAACACCGTAGGTGAATCGATGTCAAAGCCACTATTCTGGAGTTCGTCAAATTCCCGATCCAGCACTTTCTGATTCAGGTTTTCACTGCTGGGTACCAAGCGTTGATCAGTAAAGCGGATGGGAAAGCCAAAGCGTACCTGCGGTACAGCCGGAATTTTGTTCATATTTGTATTGTTGCGAACTTCCTGCCACCAGGTTTGGCTTACCTTGGTGCCAGTAGCATCATACAAACCCAGGGCTCTAGCCTGGTTGTAAGCCTGAGTGATCATGGTGCGCACATTGGAGCCCTGAATGATGCGGGAATGTTCAATGATCTGGGAAACATGCCCTTTACGGATCACATTCTGGTTGAATTTCGTCAGCGTGGCAGCATTCATGATCAGGCTATCAGGATTGGGATGCCGGGCAATCCAGAATCCCGGACGCTTCATGTCCTGGGGCACCAGGGGAGGATACTCCGAAGCTGCATAAAATGATGGTTGTAAGGGATTCCTGGCATTTAGACCTAGAAAAAAACTAAGTAAACAAAACAACATTAATCTGCGTAAGTCTCTCATCTTACCTCTTATTCTACGATGGTATCCAGGACTGGTAAAAGCTCTGCCAAGAGGCTCTCATAGCGGTTTTCCAATATGGCCTGGCGCGCAAGCTGCATCAATTCCTGATAAAAATACAAGCTATGGATGGTGGCCAGCCGCATGCCCAGGATCTCGTTCATTGTGATCAAATGCCGGATATAGGCACGACTGAAGTGGGTGCAGGTATAGCATCCGCATTGGGGATCGATAGGCCGGAAGTCCTCTTTGTAGCGGGCAGCTTTGATGATCATCTTGCCATAGCGGGTGAAGATGCTACCCTTGCGGGCGTTGCGCGTAGGCATCACGCAATCGAACATATCAACTCCCCGGGCGATATTATTGAGCAAATCGCTGGGAGTACCCACCCCCATCAGATAGCGGGGTTTGTCCTGAGGCAGGATATCATGCAAGAACTCTGTAATCCTGAACATATCGGGTTTTTCTTCACCCACTGCCAGACCCCCAATGGAATAACCGGGGAAATCCATATCCATCAATTCCAGAGCTGATTTCTGCCGGAGGTCGTCGTAAATGCCACCTTGAACGATGCCGAATAGTGCTTGATTATCATGATTGGTAAAGGCATTCTTGCCTCGTTCAGCCCATTTAAGTGTGGTATAAAGGGATTTCTCCACGTACTCACGAGTGGCAGGATAGGGAGGGCATTCATCAAAACTCATGATGATATCGGCACCCAAAGCTTCCTGAATGCCAATCACACTTTCGGGCGTGAAGTGGTGCGTGGAACCATCGATATGAGACTGAAACTTTACTCCATCCTTGCTGATTTTCCTGAGCGCTGCCAGGCTCATCACCTGGAAACCACCACTATCGGTAAGCATTGGCCGCTGCCAATTGATAAACTTGTGCAAGCCACCGGCTTTGCGGATCAACTCATGTCCAGGGCGCATGTAGAGATGGTAAGTATTGCCAAGGATGATCTGCGCCTGCACTTCTTCCAGTTCGTGCGGGCTCATAGCCTTTACTGTGCCCAGAGTGCCCACAGGCATAAACACCGGAGTCAGGATGTCTCCGTGGTTCGTATGAATCTTACCGGCTCTGGCTTTGCCGCTGCTGGCTTGAAGAGTAAAGCTGAAAGCCATCTTACCTCGAGTGCATAAAGCGTAAAAAGAGCTTGGAAATATCTGAATAGAAGGCAAAAACCATCAAGGTCACCAGAATCAGGAGTCCGATCCTTTGCGCAATGGCCTGGATCTTTAGCGGTACTGGTCTGCCAATAATGCCTTCGATAATGCAAAACATGATGTGCCCGCCATCCAGAACGGGGATGGGCAATAGATTCATGATCATCAGGATGAGGCTGATGGAGCCGAAAAAGAGGATCAGACTGCCGATCCCGCGTTTCCCAATCTCCTGAGACATTGAAGCCAGCATCACCGGCCCCCCCAGATTGGATTTGAGCTGTTCCGGCTTTTTGATCAGCTTGAAGAGTCCGCTGTAATTCAAACCGATGAAATTGACCGCCGAAAGGCTTCCGTATTTCAAGGCTTGAGGCAGACTGTAACGGATGGTATGCGCTACCGGTAGTTCATGGCTGACCCCGATCATCTTCGTATCGCCCATTGCCACATTGCTCTCCAGACTGATGCTGCGCTGGAGAATTTGGTCATCGCGGGCTACGATTAGCTCCACTTTGCCTTCGGGAGCATTCATGATCAGTTCCCGCATGGCATACCAATCATCCACAGCCACACTATCCACTTGCAGGATGCGGTCTCCGGCTTTCAGTCCAGCCCGCCAGGCTGGCATTCCGGAAAACACCTCACCGATTCTGGTTCCCACCACAGGTTTCAGGCTTTTCACCAGTGAATCCCGTTCGGCAGCACTGACCTTCAGCAGCAGATGCTCTTCTCCGCGATTTACCAGCACGGTGCTGTGCTTGTGCTGATAAAGCCCACTGAGGAAATGGTTGAAGCCGATTACCGGCTCTCCATTTAGAGCTACGAGGCTGTCTCCGGGGCTGAAGACCTCTGACCATTTGCCTTCTGCGCTTTTGATCACGGGATTGATATCTTCCATAGTCTGAGGAAAGGACAGGGATACGATGAACAGCAGGATCCCCAGGATCAGATTGGCAAAGGGGCCACTTACGGCAATGATCGCCTTTTTCCACCAGGCTTTGTATTGAAAGCTGCGTTCCCGGAAAGCTGGGGTCAGAGCATGCCCTGAGCCTGCTTCCGCTTCTACTTCATCGGGGTTTTCACCTTCCATTTTCACATAACCGCCCAAAGGGATCCAGGCTATGCGGTATTTGGTCCCAGCCCGTTCAAATTCTGCAATGGGTTTACCAAAGCCGATGGAGAATTTCAAGATCCCCACCCCAAAAGCCCGGGCAGCCAGAAAATGCCCCAATTCATGAATGGTAATCATCACCCCAAGGGCGATCAGCATGGCCAGCAGATTCAGCATATACTGGAGTTATTTACCTTGCTTGGATAGTGTTACAGCAATGTATGAGGCCACATCCGTGGAATATGAGCCAGTCCCAAATCCAGCATCATAACCCAGCTCGATGGCCAGTTCATGCGTGATTCTGGGGCCACCGCAGATGAAGAGCATTTTATCTCGCAAGCCTTCTGCTTCTGCCAGTTCAATCAAGCGAGTGAGGTTTTGAATATGGATATTCTTTTGGGTGACCACCTGGGATACCAGGATGGCATCGGCAGATACTTCCCGCGCTTTGGCGAGCAACTCCTCAGAGGGCACCTGAGCGCCCATATTGATGGCATTGAAGCTGTGATAGCGCTCCAGTCCATAGCGGTGGTTGTAGCCTTTCATATTCATGATGGCATCGATCCCTACGGTGTGAGCGTCGCTTTCTATGCAAGCGCCCACCACGGTAATGGTACGTCCCAAATGTTCGGATACATATTCATCTGTAGTTTCCATATCCATCACCGGAGTTTCCACCACTTTCACTTTGAGCTTGGTGGTATCCACACTTGCAGGAGTTACGGCATAAGCGATGAAATGCGTAAAGCCTTCACCCAGATCCCTCAGACAGGTGATTTCCACCTCACTGAATCCCATGTTCAGGATCAGCACTCGGGCTGCTTCCTTACCATGAGCATCAGGGCTGACTGGCAACGCAAAAGAAAGCTGGACCTTTCCATCATTCAGAGTATCGCCATAGGGTTTCACGATCTTGCTCATAGTCCCAGCTCCTCTTTGATTCTATCCATGAAGGGATTGTAATAGTCCTGATCTCTTTCGAATACACCATCCAGACCTTTGCCACCATTTTCCGGACGGCGGATTTCAGCAAATTCACCCAAAGCCATAGCCTGGAACAATCCTTCATCTGCCACCCGCTCCAGAAATTCCGTAGCTTCCTGCAGCACTGAATTTGCCCTGCGGTTGATAAAACTATCTGGTCTTAGTTCCAGATTTTCCGCCAGGTCTTTTACTGCGGTAAAGATATACTGGGCATTTTCGATAGCCAGCGATCTATCCACCAGATGCGGAGTGTGGATTGCCTCGGTCATCATGCCCAAAAGCTGTACTCCCTGTCCGGTAAGCTGACCCACAAAATTGAACATGGCATCCATGAGATGGGTCTTGAAGATATTGCCGCTGGCAAACTTTGTGGGCGGCATATACTTCACCGGTGCTTCCGGGAAGAGTTCCCGGGTCAGCATCGCATGAGCCAGCTCATAGCTAAAGCTGTTCTCGATCTCAGGATTGATCTCGTAGGCATGTCCCAAGCCCATTTTGGCGGGTTTCACTCCGCTCAGGAGGGCAAAGCTTTCGTTCAGAAGCTGAGATGCAGTCACTGTGTAGGCTTTTTCAATGGCGTCGGAGGTGGTGAGGTAGTTGTCTTCTCCAGTCTGAATCTCAATGCCGGCATAGGCATTGATCATGCGGGCAAAATACTGATCCAGCAGAGTACGCTTGGGATTGATATCACGGAACAAAATGCCGTACATGGCGTCATTCAGCATCAAATCCAGCCGTTCCATGGCTCCCATGGCGGCGATTTCCGGCATGCAGAGTCCTGAAGCGTAATTTGTCAGGCTGATATAGCGTCCCAATTCCTCAGAAACTTCATCCAGGGCTTTCCGCATGATGCGAAAGTTTTCCTGGGTGGCATAAGTGCCGCCAAACCCAACCGTGGTAGCGCCATAAGGCACATAATCCAGCAGGGATTGAGCGGTGGAACGGATCACGGCAATGATATCCGCACCGCTATGGGCAGCAGCTTTGGCCTGTGTAACATCCTCGTAGATATTACCTGTAGCCACGATCACGTAGATGGCGGGAGTCCGGCGGGCTCCATAGCGATCAAACATCGTGCTGCGTTTTTGGGCTTGAGCTTTGATGTGATCCAGCATTTTGGCTGCCAGATCATTCAGACAGGTGTAAATTTTATCAGCAGGCGCCATCGGTAGGGCAGTAAGATCAAGCTCGCCGCTGGCCACGGCTTCCGCCACTTCCTGAGCGCTAAAGTTGCGTGCCAGCATGGCATTTGCCACCCAGACGGCAGCGCCTTTACGCATGGCCTTTTGGCTGGAGAGATGGTCTATTATCACATTGGGCAGCGGTCTGCCGCCTTCCTGGGCACCATCTATGCCCATGAGGCGCAAGACAGTGCGTTCGATGGTATAGGAACTATAGCCGTCAAACAACCACTGGAATCCTCCGGTGATCCTGCCGGCAGCAGCTCTTGCCCTCTGAACCAGGTTTTGATCAAGATCGAGTTTAAGCATCTCGGGCTCCAAATTATTGTCAATATTACTGACGAGATTTTTCAGCAAGTCCTTTTGGTCAAGGGAAAAAGGCTGTAGTACATTGGGCAGGACAGGACTATTGAACCTGAATCTGCTCAAATGGATTAGATTTCTGATCAGTCTTTTATGGTTTGCACCGCATTATCTGCTTCTCGTTTACTCAAATTGCAATGCCTTCATAAACTGAGTTTTACCTCGTCTTCCTCTCGAGATCATCTCGAGTACTCGAGGTGATCTCGAGGTGAACCTGACTTAAACACAAGATAGAGTGGAGTGTATGAGGCAATATGTAGCCTCGAAGTTTTCTACAATGGGCGGTGGCTTCAATCACGGTTTAAGATAGGTACCAACCCATTATTCCCGATGGGGATAACTACGACAGGCGATGGTTTCAACCACCGTAACAGATTGTCCCACAAATATAACTACCATGTCCGGAGGATCTATCCTCCGGAAAAATTCTGGAAGGACAATAAAAGACGGTCAGAGATGAGTATATGAATGTTATAACATCCATTGGATTCACGGCACTAAGCATTTGTGTGTCGCCCTCAGGGGCTTTAGATTAATGTCACTTCGTACGAGGGTCTTCGCATTGCGGCGCAATGCTGCGAAACCTCGCTATATTATATCGCCCTCCGGGCTTGCACTATCACCGGAGAATCTGGCGAACCGGTTGGACAAATCCGGTGCTCCCACGATCAGGTAGATCGTTTTATTCAGGTTTCGGATCGTTCTCAAAAAACTCCTGCATTTTGGCATCCGGAATGATCTCTACATAGCGTTTATCGCCGTCGAAGCGGAACTTGAGCTTCAGGGTCTGATAGGGCAGGATGTTTTCCGCCAGACGCGGCCATTCGATCAGGGTGATGCCGCTTTCGATCATGTCCAGGATGCCCAGATCCAGGAGTTCTTCTTCCCGGCTCAGGCGATATAAATCCAGGTGATAAAGTGGAAATCTGCCGCAATGGTACTCTTTGAACAGCACAAATGAGGGGCTGTCGATCTCGTCCTGAACGCCAAAAAAGCGTCCTAAAGCTTTTACGAAAAAGGTCTTGCCGCTGCCTAGATCACCTTCCAGGGTGACAACAGAGCCTGGTGACAATAGGGGAGCGATGTAGCTGGCCAGATCGATTGTATCTTGTTCACTGTGTAAATCTATGCGTTTCTTCATAAGATAGTCTCCTTTTGCTGCCTAAAAAAAGTCCCAAAAGCCGATCCATGACCGCAGTCAGCGGACATTGAACTTCTCTTGGGACTTTGGTTGATTAGACAGTCCTGATTACAGGATAAGGCGCATTGGGTACAAAGGCAAGGATAAATATCAGAGGATTTTGCGGGTATAGAGACTGATCTGAGCTCGATGCGGTGCTTCGCCATCCTTGAGGCTGCGATTCAGCCTGTCCAGCAGCTTACTACGGGTTTGGCGAACCTTGGGATCCAGCTCAATATCGAAGAGCGCACTGGCAATCTCCACTCCCTGGGCATCCCATACTTTGGCCAGGAGATTGATCTTCATGGATTTGGCGGTTTTGTTTTCGATCGTATAGCCTAGCTCGATGTATTGATTGCCCCAGTCGTTGAAACTGATCTCGGAGATTTCGATGCTGGCAGCGATCCGGCTTTGGCTCTGGCGATGCATGAAGATGCCAAAGGCTACGCCCACAAACACCAGGATCAAAACACTGCCTTTGAGCTTGAAGCGGCGGGGCCATTCCATACGGTCGATGTTTCTCATCCTGTTGTCCTTAGTAGATCAATTGCCAGCCGGCAAAATAGTTATGTTTCCAGGTGTCTCTGTACTCGCTGGCATGACCCAGGATGAGACGGTGATGCGCCATAACAGGAATGCGGAAAGTATTGCACAGATTGATCGTATCAGTACGTACACCTTCAAACCACTCTGCCGTACCGTCATCAATCAGGCTGCCAGGAAAGACATCGTGGTAGTTTTGCCGCCAGTCGCTGCCGAAGGATCCTTGCCGGCACCAGGTTAGATTGGCATCCCAGGTAAGGTATTCTCGCCAGGCCAGGTTGAGCTCCAGGCTCAGATTCAAGAGATTTGAGCCTTTACTATAGCCCAAAGGACGGCCATCGTGGGAGTACATGCTGTGGTTCAGGTAGTGGGTATAGGTGAAAGGACGCACGGCTGTGGCTTCCAGCGTAATCCTGGAGGCAGGGCTTTGCGATAGTGCCAGTTCAGGTGCGCTGAGGGACGCGCCACACTGCAGGGCATACTTGTTTCCCCACCAGTTGCTGAAGATCTTGCTATAACTGAATTCATCCAAGGCACCCTGGGCATATAACATAAGGTTGTCATTAGGTCTGAGATTCATTCCTGCAAAAAGCAGGACGTTGTCACGATCCCCTTGATTGTGTTCCACTGCCCGCCAGAAACTATTGGGCAAGAGATAGTTCACGTCTATCGCACGGTTTCCATAGACTACTGTTTCACCGGCAAAGAGGTCTATCCAATGATTGGGGGTATAGTTCAATTGATGCAGGGCAATGTACTTATCAGGATAGTTCTTGGAGTTTAAGGAGGGGTTGGCATAGATATTGTGAGTGCTGTCTGCCATCAATGAGCCGTGCAGAAAGCTGAGGCTGAATCTCCCTGCCCTGCCTTCAGCCAGGAGGTAGGCATAATCGTTGACCTGGTCGTTCAAGATAATGCTGCTGCTGATGGTATTGCCCATCTGGAACCTGCCCCTGCCCAAGGCCAGAGTATAGGACGGGTGATGGTAGCCTAATGCCCCGGTCATGTTATCAAGCTGGATATGGGCAGCTTTGCGCTTGTAGTAACCATCGATCAGGGGAGATGTTTCAGCGGCATCAAGATCACCCCGGAATGCGCCATTGTACCAATGGGCATCAAGGTGCAAGCGCTTGCCGATCTGGGAAGTAATCCGCCAGCCTTTGTAGAGAAAGCCATAGCTGTCATCATCCTGCCTGGTATATTCATATCCGGCCAGGATATTGAAATCTGCCTTGAATTTCGAATCAGCATGACGGTAAGCGATCAGGCTGTACTTGGGTTTGCCGGTATGAAAACCATCTACCAGGGCTTCGGTAAATGTATTCCACCTGGCAAAGGGATGATACAAGCTTTCTGGCAAATCAGGATACTCATGCTTATATTGGGCAGGACTATCGGCCAGCAGGCTTTGAGTTGCTTGAGGATACAGTATTGGTTTGAAGATGGAATCCTCTATATAAGCCATTGCGTTGATAGGAATCAAGATAAGGAGCAAGATCAGGCAATTGGCAGAAGTCAACCTGGCTGTGTTCATTGCTCGCTATCACTCGAAACATAGTGGCTGCGGCGAATCAGAGATTCAGCATCTTTGGTACTGATCTTGAGCTCGCGGGCAATTTCTTTGGTAGTCCAGCCATCGGTGGTCAAGCGGGCTGCCATTTTGAGCATAGCATCGGAATCCAGAGGACTATCCACTGTTTTGGGCGTTGCAGCCCTGGGCTTCCTATAGCTGATCAGAATAATCAGGATGACCAGAAGCGATACAAAGATGATGATGGTAACCACAAAATACCTGAGTGCGAGCTCTACCAAAGCATCCCAGAGCTTGATTTTCTGCATCACCTGATTGCTTATGGGGATGCCTTTGATGTATGCCGTATCACTTGGGGCGATTGCTGTAGTAGTTATCGTGCTATCTGCTGTTGCTGGAGGTTCAGCAGGAGGGGGAGGAGGTGGATTCTCTGCTTTGTCCAGGGTTTCTGCAGGACTGCCACCTTGCATGAGACGCTGGGCTTCGGCATAGTACTTGCTGGAGGCTGGGATCATGGCGAGTTTCTCCCCTGCCCTGGGGCTTTCCCGCTTCAGCAGCAAGCGTCCCCAGTGGTAGAGCACATCATCATGATTGCGATACTCAATGGCAAGCTGATGATAGGCGTTGTCGGCGCTGGCAAGTTTGCCGATCTTGCTGTAAAAGGCAGCAAGAGCCATGCGTTCCGCTTTGGTCTGAGCCTTGATGAACATATCCACCACGGCTTTTCCCTGGATCTTCATGCGCTCGAATCTGAGTCCGGGGATGGTAGTTACCTGGATGCCTCCGGGAGCTAATTGGACAGAGCGTATGAACTTACTGGCAGGTATTCCGGATGGGAGCTTGCCATCGAAGCCTTCGATCCCCAGATAAAACCCTTCGGCTTCGGGCTCTATTACAAAATCTGCCGGGGAATTGAGATCCAGCACCAGGCGGCTGGCGACACCCTGGAAATCCTCAATTCGGATAGAAACTACGGATGTTGCCGGGGCAAGGCTAAAAGCCATGCAGATCACGGCAAGAAGCAGGCATTTTCTGATCATATTTCCTCCCATTGGGGATAGAATTACTTAGTTTGGGATAGGTTCAGCCCATGAGTCGGTTTTTTGGGTAAGTTCAGCGGTATCAATGGCAATCTGAAGCTCTTCATTGGTGGGGATCACGAGGATGGAGATTGGTGAATAAGGCTGGGAAATGATGCCAGGCTCGCCACCCACTTTGCGGTTCAAGTCGTGATTGATATGGATGCCGATGTTTTCCAGACGGCTGCAGATACGTTCCCGCATCTTTACTCCATTTTGTCCAACGCCACCAGTGAAAACGATCATATCGACCTTGATCAGATTTGCCACATAAGCTCCGATATAGCGCCGGATGCGATAGGCATAGGTTTCCAGAGCCTCGATAGCATTGCAATCTTCGGCTTCTGCGGCAGCTTCGATATCCCTGAGATCACTGGAGATTCCTGAAAGCCCCAGAAGGCCACTCTTTTTGTTCAGAGTATTCTGCAGGTCATGAAAATCAAAGCCCCGTTCTTCCAGGTAAAAAATGATGGAAGGATCGAGATCACCGCTGCGGGTTCCCATCATCAGGCCTTCCAGGGGTGTGAAGCCCATGGAAGTATCTATCGAACGGCCAGCCTGGATGGCAGTGATGGAAGCGCCATTGCCGAGGTGGCAGGTGATGATATTGGTGTTTTCCGGGCTACGTTTCATCATTTGCATGGCAATACCTGCCACGTAACGGTGACTGGTGCCGTGGAATCCATAGCGCCGGATGCGGTATTTCTCATAAAACTCCCGGGGAATGCCATACAGATAGGCACTGGGAGGTAAGGTTTGATGAAATGCGGTATCAAACACCGCTACCTGGGGAATGCCCGGGAAAGCGTTGCCAGCCTCTATGATGCCAGTGAGATTGGCAGGATTGTGCAGTGGGGCAAGTTCGCAATTCACCCGGATGGCTTCGATCACGTCAGCATCGATCACAACTGAGGCGGAATACTGCTCACCGCCATGCACCACTCTGTGGCCAATGCCCTTGATCTCATCTATGGAAGCCAGAATGCCATGCTCAGGATCCATAATGGTTTGCATCATGAGCTCGAATGCTGTGCGGTAATCAGGGATTGATGTGGAATATTCATATTTGCTGCCGCTGTTGGTTTGGCAGATTCTGCCATTATCGAGGCCAATGCGTTCGATCAAGCCCTTGCCCAGACTCTGCTGTTCCGGCATATTGTAAATCTCGTATTTCAGCGAACTGCTACCACAGTTTATGACGAGTATTTTCATCAGTGAGCATCCTTTAAGTCTTGCTGGCCGACCATATCTTTTGAGAAAATGACGACCGGCAACAGGAAAAAGCCATGCGCACACTAGTCAAGCTTTTTTATGACCTCATCGAAACAGGTTGATGACATCCCGCTCTTGTTCCAATTACGCTATCATTACGCTATCAATACGGATCAGGTGCGTAATGGTTGCGTATTGACAGCGTTATTGCTTCAAGTGATGATCAAACGGCAATTATAAAAAACCAGAGTAAATGAAAAACGGGCACCCGAAGGTACCCGTTTTTTAAGGACTGCGTTTTTGCTTTGAATAAGTATGCTTACTGAGTGACAGGAGCTGCTGGAGCAGGAGTCTGTACAGCAGTGGTATCGACTACAGGGGCTACTTCTTCGATTGGAGCTTCTTCCACCGGCTCTTCAGCTGGTTTCGGTTTGCAAGCGCTCATAGCGAGCATGCTCAGAAGCATCATAGCAAGTAATGCGATAACGATAAGTTTTTTCATTGATTCCTCCATAAGAACAATCCTGTGTGGGGTGTCTTAGGTTATTTTTTTTGTTGTGTCGGGTCTCGACTTTTAAAATACTGTCGTTGGTTTTTTTGAAGGAGAAAAGGGCGTAAACGCTGATCAATCCTTCACACAGTCCTTAGTCACGACTATATACTTCTTAGTTTTGTGGCCATATTAAAGACACTTCACTTCTTGGCAAGGTTTTTTTTTACAGTGCGACATCAAGCCCAATATGCACCATTCCTAAATCTAAGGGACTCAATTTGTTATCGCGATATCCCAAGCCGTATTCTATACCCAGGATGCCCAGGCGGGTACTAAGCTTGATCCCTGCTCCCATGCCAAAAATATCAGTTTTAAGACGATTAGGACTCGTTTCAATAATCCCGTGATCGTAGAATGCAAAGACCAGGGATTCCATTCCGATCAGGTAGCGTATTTCCAGATTTGCCCAAGCCAATCTGCGGCTGCGAAATTCGTCCTCACGAAATCCTCTCAGGCTGCCATATCCACCCATGGTGAACAGGTCATATTCGGGAACAGAGAGATTGTCGTAATTACGTATGTGAGTTCCCAGAAAGCCTATCCATCTACGGCTCAGAGGCACATAACTTCCGGTGTCGGTTTTCAGCCTGGTGTAAGTTTTGTCCTTCGCAAAAATGAAATCATACTCGATCCCCAAGTGCAAACCACTCACCGGCAGATATTCACCCGTGAGCCGATCGTATTGCCAGAGAGCTCCCAGTAGGGTGGATCGTTCCCGGTTGATGGGAGAGAAGCCAGTTCCGGGGATAATGGAATTTTGGGCCAGGCTGAGTCCCAGCTTCTGATACAAAGTATGGTAATACAGGTCAATATCATAGCTGCTTTTGATCCAGAGGCTATCCTGAGTAATCCGGCTCAGGCTGAGGTCTGCCGCCAGAGGAATCTGGGGATGTCCTGCTTCATGATAGCTAAGTTGGATTTCCCCCAGTTTTGCGGGACTTTGGCGCCAGAAAAGCCTGATTCCCCGATCAGTGCCCCATAGATTCAAGAATTCTATGCGCGCCAAGCCTGAAAGCTGGGTTTTGCCATCTGAGCTTCCCAGAGCCAGCAGGCCTTCCAGGAAGGTCATACGACCTTCCTCTACGGTGATCAGCAGGGTGCTGTCATCCACGGGCAGAATCTGGCAATCCCGAATGTAGCTTTTGCTGCGGATATTACGTTCGGCTTGGGAGAGCACTGCCGGAGTTACGATCTTCTGCCGGTCGATTCCCGAGCTCTTCAGGAGAGAAGATTCGCGAGAGATGGCATTACCCTTAAAAATATAGCGGGTAGGATTGAACACTTTGCCTTCAGTTATGCCAATATACGCCTGTAGATGCTCCCCAAGCACCAGCGAATCAAGCTGCACCGTTGCAAACAGAAAGCCCCTGGATGTATAAAGATTCAGGATTCTCTCCAGCAGAACAGCAAGATTGTTCAGAGTCGTGGGGCTGCTGGCAGAAGTGAAGAGCAGATCATGCAACTTACCAGTGGTGAAGTAAGTATTGCCAGAGTAGTTTACATAGCACTCTGTGCTGTCCAGAAGCTGCTGCAGATGAAAGCGCAGCATCATCGTTCCATCATCTTTGGGAATCAGTTCCGGGGATGGGATCCTGATGTAGTATCTGCTCTGATCGGTGAAATACTTGTTTAGTTTCGTAATGGCAGCGCTTACATCCTGAGGGTTGTATTGGGTACCATTTTTTAGTCCGGATAGATTTACTAAGGTAGTGTTATCGATAGGGAAATCTGCCTGAAACTCAATGTCTGAGATCAGCAGTGCCTGAGCTGCCGGGCACATGATGATGATCAGGATGCTCAGCAGCCAAAGCTTCATAAACAGGTTCCGTTAATCCCGGTCAGCCTTCAAAACAGCCAGGAAGGCTTCCTGAGGAACGGTAACATTGCCGATTTCCTTCATCTTCTTTTTGCCTTCTTTCTGTTTATCGAGGAGTTTACGTTTGCGGCTCACGTCGCCACCATAGCATTTGGCGAGCACATCCTTGCGCATGGCGTTGATGGTGCTGCGGGCGATGATCTTGGCTCCGATGCTGGCTTGCAAGGCGATCTTGAACATGTGCCTGGGAATCACATCAGAAAGGGTCTGGGTTACGCTTTTACCCCAGTTGTGGGCTTTATCCTGATGGCAGATGAAGCTCATGGCATCCACTTTCTCGCCATTGATGAGGATATCTACCTTTACTACCTGGGACTGGCGGAATTCCTTGAACGCATAGTCCAGCGAGGCATAGCCCCGGGAGACGGTCTTGAGGCGATCGTAGAAGTCAAAGATGATCTCGATCAAGGGCATTTCGTAGTGCAGAGCTACCCGCTTTTCGTCAATATATTGAATGTTTTTCTGGATGCCCCGGCGTTCCTGAGCCAGCTTCATGATATTGCCGATGTAGTCGGTAGGAACGATGATCTCGGTTTCCATAAAGGGCTCGGAAATTGTATCAATCACAGAAGGATCAGGGAAGTCTATGGGATTGTTTACTTCGATGTCTTTGCCGTTTTTAAGAGTCATCAAAAAGCGGACGCTGGGGGTTGTGGCGATGATAGGGATGTTATATTCCCGCAGCAGGCGTTCTTTGACGATTTCCAAATGCAGCATGCCCAGGAAGCCACAGCGGAAGCCATAGCCCAAGGCGGCGGAGTTTTCTTTTTCATAGATCAGTGAGGCGTCGTTGAGCTTGAGCTTGGCAATGGACTCCACCAGGTTTTCATAATCCTCGCCATTGATGGGGAAGATACCGCTGTAAACCATAGGCTTGGGCTCCATAAAGCCAGGCAGTGATTCACTGCAACCACCTTTGGCCAGAGTGATGGTATCGCCCACGCGGGCATCTGCCACTTCTTTGATATTGGCGATGATGTATCCGGCTTCTCCACAGGTAAGCTCTGTCTGGGGCTGAAACTTGAGTCCCAGATAGCCAATTTCTTCTATGTCGTATTCACGGTTTGTACTGAAGAGCCTGATCTTGTCACCCTTTTTCAGGCTTCCATCAAAGAGACGCACCAAGACTACCACGCCACGGTACATATCGAAATAGGAATCAAAGATCAAGGCTTGTGGTGGGGCATCAGGATTACCCTTGGGGGCTGGAAGCTTCTCCACTACTGCATCCAGCAGTGCGCTTACGCCCAATCCGGTCTTAGCGCTTACTTTTACAATATCTTCAGGATCACAGCCCAGAATGTCGGTCAGATCGTGCTCTGTACCCTCAATATCGGCTTTTGGTAGATCGATCTTATTCAGCGCTGGAAGCAATTCCAGATTGTTCTCCAAAGCAAGATAGAGATTGCTCATGGTTTGAGCTTCGATGCCCTGGGAAGCATCCACCAGCAGGATAGCACCTTCGCAGGAGGCCAATGCCCGTGAGACTTCATAGGAGAAATCCACATGCCCGGGAGTATCGATCAGGTTCAGGACATAGTCCTCTCCCTTGTAGTTATGCACCATTCTCACAGCGTGAGATTTGATCGTAATACCTTTTTCACGTTCGAGGTCCATGCTATCCAATACCTGAGCCACCTCAGCACCCACGCCGATCACGTGTGTTTCTTCCAGAAAGCGGTCAGCCAGGGTGGATTTCCCGTGGTCTATATGCGCAACTATGCAGAAATTGCGGATGTTTTCTTGCTTCATGCTGTGTCCTTAATATTCATCTGCCTTGCAGTTATGGCAGTTTTTCAAAGTCCACGAATCCCTAAGGGGTGTATTTGTCAAGCCTGAACATGATTGGCACTACGGTTTATCCGGTTTTGGGCTTCAAGTGCAACAAGAGGTAATCCGTAGCAATCCCAATCCCACCAATCACCACGATATACACTAGCATATCATTGTAACGCAGGAGATAGCGGAAATCCAGCAAGCGATATCCCAGCCCAGACTGCACACCCAGCATTTCTGCTGCAATGATGGTAGTCCACGCCACAGACCATAGCACCCTGAATAAATCAATCAAGGGAGATACAGCCAAAGGCAGCTCGATATGCCAGAACAGATGGCGCTTGCCGGCTCCATCCAGGCTGGCTTGTTCCCTTACGTCTCTGGGGAGGCTGTGGAAGATTTCACTGCTGAGGAGGATGGCGTTGAAGAGCATGGCCAATAGCAAGACCAGGCCTACAGAGATCTCTCCGATCCCGCTGATCATGATGATGAGCGGCAGCCAGCAGAAGGGTGAGATATGCCGGAGGAAATTCACAATGGGCAGTGAAACACGGTTTATCCATGAGTATCTGTACAGGCCATAGCCAATCCCCAGCCCCGCCATCCAGGATACTATAGTCCAGATGATTGTACGAGCCAGGGTTTGCCACAGATCACTCCAGAAATACTGCATCTATTCACCAAGCTCGAGATAGATTTCATCATCCTCAAGCTGCCGGTCCTGATATCCCATATCCAAAGCATGAGAGATCATATTGCGCTCAAAGCTTTTACCTTTCTCATCCAAGCCCATGGAAAAGACCGTATGTTTTAGGGCAGTACGGCATTCTGCAGGCGACAATCCGTAGCTTTCCGCCATGAAGGCCAGCAGTTCGGGAGTGGGCCTGGCAATCTCCGAGATCGTATCATTCAGGACGTCCATCATGCTGGAGATCAAACGCTTGCTTTGAGGGCTTAGTTTTGATGTATTTACTACCAGATCGCAGCAGGGATGCCAGGGGTAATCATTGGCAAACCAATCCAGCACCTTGTAATCCTGCGAGGTTTTCTGGATGATCGGGACATACGCCACGATTGCATTCACTGCACCCGTTTTCCCCGCCTCCACCAGTTCATTGGGAGTGCGGAAAAACACAGATTCATAGGGCAGATTCCGGTTCATTGCCCAATCGTAAAACAGGATATCCAGCGTAGAGGCTTTGAGCAATCCGATCTTGCTATTGGGTGCCAGAGTAGTTTCCTCATGTGTATGCGGCACCAGGATAGCGTCAGTCTCGCGCTCAAAAAAAGAGACTATGCGCAGGGGATAACCTTTGGAAGCGGCATTCCAGGCGTAAGTAAAAGGGACGATGGCAACATCTACTTTACCTGAGACCAAGGCTTCCTGAACTTCCCAGCCACTACTGAAGTAGACGGCTTGGATTTGTTTCGGGTTTAGCTTTCCCATCTTCATGGCATAGGACAGGGGCAAGTGATCGATGGAGGGTTTGATGATCCCAATTCGCAGGATTTCTTGGGATCTGCCACAGCCTGATAGCAGCATCAGGCATATCAAACCCAGAGTTGTTAAAAGGTAATAACTCATTCTTCGCATGGGCACACATCTACTTGTTTAGCTAAGTTCTGTACCTCGATCCAGATGAACTACGGCAGAGCCGTTGGATCCGGTAAGTTTACAGGTCTATATCGAACCCATCTATTTCTCTGCCTTGCTGATCGTACACTTTGAGCTGCAAGCGCTTGCCAGCTCTGGTCAAAAGGCAGTAGTGATGGGTTTTTTCATACTTCAGGCTGTAGGGGCTGAGGGCTTTCATATCTCTCAGCGGAGCTCCGCCACCCCCGGTAACAACATAGTGGATGCCCTTATGAGACAAGTGTTCGTAATTGTGGTCATGAGCGCTGAAAACAGCCTTGACCTTATGTTTATTCAGTAGTGTGGGCAGAAATAGCGATAGCCCCAATTCATCGCCATGCTGTCCGGAACTGAAAATGGGATGATGCAGGATCAGAATAATGGGGAGTTTAGCTCCAGCCAATTCGCTATTCAGCCAGGCATATTGCCCTGAGGCCGGATCAAGGGGTTTGGTGCTGTCCAGAAATACTAAGAGCAGGGAATCGTGCTCAAGCGTGTACCATGTGCTGTCCCCCAGCTTTGGGAAGTTTTTCAGAAACAAGCTTTCACTGCGTTCGTGATTGCCCCGGGCCGGAAAGATCGGAGCAGTGATGGAGGCTGTCAAAGCGAAGAAATTGTCATATTCTGCCTGAGTTTCACCTCTTTGCGAGACATCTCCGGTATGCAGCACCAGTTCAGGCTTGTGCCGGGCGATTCGTCCGGCAATCAGGAGGTGCTGATCGTCCTGAGTGCGGGTATCACCATAGATCACGATCCGGGCAAAGGCTTGCCCCAGAAGGGTCAAAATCAACAGGAACAGCAGGATGCGTTTCATGCTAGCCCAGCAGAGCTTCGTAATCTACTTGAAACTTCTGCAAATCTTCCCAGGCAGGCTTCTTCCAGTTCGGATTGCGCAGCAAGGCCGCAGGATGATAGGTCACATAGGCAGGGATGCCCATGAATTCGTGAGTCTTTTCCCTATGCCAGCCCAAGCTTTCGCTATTGCCCAGCAGGGTTTGAGCTGCTACCAGACCCATCATCAGGATAATCTTAGGCTGGATAATGCTGATTTGCTCCACCAGATAGGGCATACAGGCAAGGCGTTCGGCAGCTTCGGGATTGCGGTTTCCGGGAGGACGGCATTTTACGATATTGGCAATATACACGTCCTGACGATTGATCTTGATGGCAGCCAGCATCTTATCCAGGAGTTGTCCGGCAGCGCCTACGAAGGGTCGGCCACTAAGGTTTTCCTGTTCGCCTGGCCCTTCCCCGATGATCATGGCTACAGCATCTGGATTGCCTTCGCCATACACAAACTTGATGCGACCGGCTGCCAGGGGGCATTTGTCACAACCAGAGTATTTAGCCTGCAATTCCCCCAAGAGCTTTGCTTTGTCACTTTGGGGCGTATAGAGGTGGGAAACCCCACTACTTTTTAGATATTCAAGATATTGGATCAGCGCCCGGGTGGACATCAATCATCGTCATCGTCGGTATCGACGAAATTGTCATCATCCTCTTCGTCATCTTCGAAGCCATTGAAACCTTCGAATCCGGTATCCTCGATTTCTTCAATAAACTTCTTGGAATCATCGATGGTTTCGGCATCCATATCCATCATTTCATCGTCTTCTTCATAGGCGGCACGTTCGGCAGCCATGGCGAGTTCGGCTTCGGCCAGTTCAGTAAGATAATCCGGCACTTCATTTTCAGCCACGTGTTCCATTGCCATCACGGGGATTTTTTGCTCGAATTTTTGTTTCACGTAGGTAGGCAATTGATGGATGCGGTGCGCCTCAAGCTTGGAAAGCAGGCAATACAGATAGTTCATGTTTACCTTTTCCAGAAAGTTTTCAATCTTGGGATTGATCATATTAGTTCTCCTGTGACATAAACCCTTGTATCGGGTTTTTATAGCGGTAGCTGCGATTTTCTTCCGCTCTGATGATGGCCATTACGTCTGCCACGGCAGTATCCAGATCGTCGTTGATGACCAGATATTCGTAATCCGGAATGTATTTCAGTTCCTGTTCAGCGGTTTTCAAGCGCCGGGCGATTTCTTCCTCATTGTCGGTAGCTCTTTTGATCAGGCGATCCTTGAGTACTTCCATTGAAGGAGGAATGATAAAGATCTTTACATAGGGGATATCGGTGGCAGCGATCTGACTGGCGCCCTGGACATCGATATCCATGATCACATGCCGGGATTTTGCCAGACGGCTTTTGATATAGCTGATCGAGGTGCCATACCAGCATTTGCCAAAGACTTTGGCATATTCCAGAAAATCACCCGAGGCTACCCGGCACTCAAATTCCTTTTCATCTACAAAATGGTAGTGAATGCCATTTTGCTCTGCACCCCGGGGAGCACGCGTGGTATAGCTTACGGAATAGTCTATGTTTTCAGACACGCGTAAGATCTCTTGCAGGATAGTGCTTTTTCCACCACCTGAAGGAGCTGAAAGGATGATCAGGAAGCTGCTGCTTTTATCTATCAAAATTCAAATCCGCATCAATGAGTTAGGGCTGCGGGGGCTGGATTATTCAGGAATGATGTTTTTGTAATCTTTGGCAGACAGCAGGTTTTCCAATTCGTCCGGATTGCTGAGCCGGACTTTCATGATCCAGCCATCTTCGTAGGGGGATTTATTGATCAAATCCGGGCTATCTTCCAGATCTGAATTGCGCTCTTCCACTTTGCCGGAAACGGGGGAAATCATGTCCTCCACTGCCTTCACGGCTTCAATAGAGCCACAAGGTTCGCCAGCGGATACTTTCATGCCTGCATCTGGCAATTCGACAAATACGATATCGCCAAGCTCATGCTGGGCAAAATCACTAATCCCGATGGTGGCCAAATCGCCTTCAACCCGTACCCATTCGTGACTTTCGGTGTAATATAAATCTTCTGGTATCATCATTGTAGGTCTCTCCAATATAGAGTTTTTGTATTTGGGTCAAAGGAAATGTCAGGGATTTTGTGTCAAGTACAATCCTTGGGGCACTAAGCCGAAGCTGTAGTAAGAACTGCATCTGACAGCCTGAGCGTGTTTTAACTATAGCTGACAAGGCGACAAACGTCAAGCCAAAAATACATGAGTTCCACATGCTTGAATGTCAATTGGTTAACTCATGTTCACCTCGCCTTCACCTCGAGATCACCTCGAGTACTCGAGATCATCTCGAGGTTATCCTGAAGTAAATACAACTCAGACAATGCAGTTTGGATTCGACACGTCCTCGTGTCGACGAGACCGAAGGTCGAGAAACTGGATTGGACACTTCCCCGTGTCCACGAGACTGAAGGTCGAGACTTTGCAAAAGACAAGTCCCTGCGGGACTTCGCAAACGGGGACATTTGCGATCCAACCCAAAACCGTTTTCATACTCTATGGCGAAATCTTGCTTTCATGGAGGTTAAGATAGCATAACTGGCTACAAGGTTTTTGTGAAAGTCCCAGAAGGACGACAGATTAGATAGCAACTATAGTCTTCGATCCGCATAGCTTCCCGAATTTCTGTTCCCAAAAGAAATCCCGGAATGCATAGATCCCGGAGATTTTGCCAGAGTATAAACAAAACCCCCGGCAAAACTACCGGGGGACTTAAGTGGTTTATATTGAAGCAGTGCTTATTTCAATCCTTGAGAGATTGCTTCACCGAGGTCGAAGATCGGCAGATAGATCACGATAATGATCGTACCCACGATACCTGCCATCATCACAATGAGCAGAGGTTCGATCAGGGATGTGAGGCGATCGATCACACTATCCACAAGCTTCTCGTAGAATTGTGCGGCTTTGCTGAGCAGTTTATCCATATCACCGGTTTCTTCACCTGTGGCCATCATCTGTAAAAGAGTGGGAGGGAACTGTCCGGTTCTGCGGAAAGCATTAGCTACGCCGTAGCCTTCTTTTACCAATACCCGGGCACGGCGCACAGCACCTTCCACCACGGCGTTTTGGACTACATTCTCGGTCAGTTCCATGGTATCCATGATCGGTACGCCGGCGGCCATCAGAATACTGAAGGTGCGGGCGAATTTGCTCATGATGGAATTCTGCACTACTTTTCCGATCACAGGGATCTTAAGCTTAAGCGTGTCCAGGATGAATCTACCCCGATCAGTCAGATACACCAGGAAAATGGCTACAATTACAGAAATGAAGATCAGGATAGCCAGAAATACATTGTTCACAATAAAGTTACTGATACTGATGACAGCAAGTGTCGGAGCCGGAAGAGTAGCATTGAAATCTGCATAAACGGCCGCAAACATGGGGATAATCCAATAGAACATACCCCAAACCACCAGGACCAGGAAGATCAGGATAAAGATCGGGTAGGCCATGGCGCTATACACTTTGCGGCGTGTATCTTCGATCTTCTCCAGATAATCGGAGAGTTCATCCAATACAGTATGCAAAGTACCGGATACTTCACCAGCTTGAACCAGAGCTACATACAGGGGATTGAATACACCCGGGTGTTGCTCCATCGCTTCAGATAGGGAAAATCCTTTGCGGATATCGTCACCAATCTTGCGCAGCACTTTGGCGAATTTTTTATGCTTCTCTTCTTTTTCGAGGTCAGTAATCGCTTTCTCGATGGTAAGACCGGCAGAAAACATGGTGGATAACTGGCGGGTGAAAAACACAAGCGTTCTGAGGCTAACCCCGGTACGGATTTTGTAGATGGTCAGCATCACCTTGTCAAACAGCGAGAGCTTGCCTTTGAAAGCGCCTTCGGCAGCAGCTTTCACGGAGATAATGGTAGATCCTTCCTTGGCGAGTTTTTCCACGGCCATGTCAAGGGTATCAGCCTTGAGCATTCCTTCCACACGGGCGCCCTTGGCGTCCTTTACGATATAGGCAAAATTTGGCATATACGGTTACCTTCTTAGTTATTCTACTACGGTCATTTTGATAACTTCACGGATGGTGGTGACTCCGCGTCTCATTTTGGACATGGCGGCATCATGCAAAGTACGCATTCCGGAACGTAAGGCAGATTCGCGGATCAAATCCTGATTTCCACCTTCATAGATCAAACGGCGGATATCGACATCCACGGTAAGGAGTTCAAAGATACCGGTACGGCCGGCAAATCCTGTATTGTCGCAGTGTACGCATCCAGCCCCGATCTTGAAATTGATCTGAGCGGCTTCCTCGGGAGTAAGTCCACAATCACTGATTTCCTGAGCTGTGGGCTTGTAATCGGTGATGCAATATGGGCAGATTTTACGCATTAAACGTTGAGCCATCACCAGAGACAAGGACGAACCTACCAGATAGGGTTTGATTCCGATATCGATAAGACGGGTCACGGTGGAAGGAGCGTCATTGGCGTGCAGGGTGGAAAACACCAGGTGACCTGTGAGCGAGAATTTGATCGCGATATCGGCAGTTTCTTCGTCACGGATTTCACCGATCAGTACGATATCCGGGTCTTGACGCAGCACAGAACGCAAGGCTGAACCAAAGGTGAGGCCGATCTGTTCTTTGGTCTCGATCTGAGTGATACCTTCGAGGCGGTATTCCACGGGGTCTTCAACTGTGATGATATTGGTTTCGATATCCTGAATCTCTTTGAGAGCGGCGTGCAGGGATGTGGATTTACCGCTACCGGTGGGACCGGATACAATGATGATTCCATAAGGGCGGCGGATGATCTTGTTGAAGATCTCCATATCTTCCTGCTCAAACCCGAGGGTGGAAAGCTTGAAGCCAAAATCACCCTTGTCCAGCAGACGCATCACGACTTTTTCGCCAAGAACTGTAGGAGTGATAGATACACGGACGTCCACGCTCTTGAGGGTAGTTTTGAGGGAAATATGTCCATCCTGGGGTAAACGGCGTTCGGCAATATTGAGCTTACTCATCACCTTGATCAGGGAGACCACGCCAGCATGCATGCCGATGGGAGGAGTCATTACTTCGCGCAAGGCACCATCCACACGATAGCGAACCCGGGTGGTCTTGACCAGGGGTTCGACGTGAATATCTGTAGCATTGGCTTTGATGGCTTCGTTGATGATCAGGTTCACCAGCTTTACGATCGGGGCATCTGCATCACTGGACGCTGAGGAGATGGAAATCTCATTCTCATCTTCATCCACGGCGACGAAATCAAATCCACCAACTGCATCTTCCACCTGAGTGGTGGTCCGAATGCTTTTGTAGTATTTTTCAATCGTATCATGCAGAACTGTGTCACCGATCAGTTCGGGTTTGATATTCTTGCCAAGCAGTTTCTTCAAGCTGTCCAGAACGGTTAAGTTCTCTGGATCAGCCAGAGCCACGACGATGCCATCACCTTCTTCACGCAGGGCAATCACTCTGTTTTCCAAAGCGTAAGGCTCAGGAATCAGGGATACGATGCGCAAATCCAAATCCATCAGTTCGTTTTCTTTAACGATATTGTAACCGAGCTGCATATTGAGGGCTTTGAGCAATTCGCGCTCTGTGATATGCCCAAGTTTGATCAGGGTTTCTCCAATCTTCAGACCGAAGTTGGTCTGCTTGATCAGGGCTTCTTTGAGCTGATCTTCAGTTACATAAGCTTCATGCACCAGCACTTCACCGAGCCGGGCAAATTGAGGGTTAAAACTCATGAGTCTATCCTTGCTGTGTTATTATTTAGAAATCTATCTTGCCATCTGGCATTAGGACTATCAATACTTATCTCCTTGTTGTTTATTATTGGGCGCAGGAGCATTTAGCTCCTGCGCCACAAGTGTTTTATTTAGAACGGGGGGTTAGCCTGAGGATAACGGAACAGAGTAATAGATGTATTACCCGATACGTTAGCACCCAGGATACGTCCCGTTACCAATGCATCAGTAGTACCCGGTGTGAGGGTCACAGGATCCGGGAGTGGGATTTCCACCACATAGAACCTGATCCTCCCAACCGCTTCTCCATTAGTTCCAGTTACCAGTTTCCAGTCAACGCCCGTTTCAGGGTAATAAATCCCATAATCCGGGTGTCGAACTAGTTGGCCCCTTGTCGAAGTAAGCGTTATCATGCTACCTTTGACATTCAAGCCTTGTCCGTCAGTAAGTCGGCAATGGAGGTCAGCATCCTTGGAGGCTGGGGCATTCTGGCCAAAGTTCAAGGCTTGAGGAATTGCTTGAATCTCGAACCGGGGATCGTTCAGAGGCAGAGGTACGTCTTTCACTTCTACCACATAGTTACCCAAGCCATCACCGCAGGTCACCTGAATCCAGATGATTTCGTTGGTTTGGTCACCACTGTAGGTTACAGTGGTATAGGCATTACCTGGCAGTGAGTCGCCATTAGCACTTACGTTGCCCACGAAACCGTCAGCCACGATCTGGCAGATTGGATCTCCGGCAAGCTGGAACCATACAGAAGTGCCACGCTGTACTGGGTTGTTGTATTGGTCTTTCACTTCAGCACCGGCGATCACTCTCCAGAGACCACCACCCATGTTTGTTCCGGTATTGAAACCGCCAATGAAGGGACGGATGTAGTGTGGAGGACCAGCGTGGATCACCACATTGGGTTTGGTAGCATACACCCAGGTGCCATCATCTTTCTGGCATCTGGCCCGGATAATCAGTACGCCTGATTCGGTTCCGGCATTTACCGAAACCTGAGCTTCGCCTCCATTTGAGACTACCATAACCTCCTCAGACGCAGGTTGGTTATTCAGGTTGGAACCAGCCGGTGGAGTGCTGTTCATAATCTTGAAGTATACATCACGGGGAGAATCTACCAGGTTGTTATTGGCATCTCTTAGTTTCACTCTCAGGATAGCAGACTGAGTACCACCAGTATTGGCAACATTCAGGCTGATCTGTTCCTGCTGGGTGAAATCAAGGGAATGAATCTGATCGGACGTAATAGTAAAGATCAACTGGGTATTCAGGGTATCACCATTGGCAAAGGCCTTGATGGTGGCTGCACCGGCAGACAATCCAGGAGTAAAGCGGACTCTGGCATTGCCATCGCTTCCAGTATTCACAGTAACTTCCTGGGTAGTATTGATAAAGCTACCCAGATCAGTAGTGAATTTTACCGGTTTGGTCTGGCAGGCATTGTTGAAAGCATCCTTGAGAGTTGCTTGCATGAATATCCAATTGGGGCTGCCCACATAGCTGGAAGTGGAATCAATTTCCGTTCCATCCACCTGGACAAGGCTCTTCAATTCGATATTCGATGGCGCACCAGGACGAATCAGAATATCTCTGGAACTTGTTTTGCCGCCCAGGGAAGCTGTGACGACGGCATTTGTAGCACCAGGCGCTGTAGTGGCCTGAGTCCATGAATTGTAGGACACTGAAGCTCTCCCGTTGAAGGTCTGAGCCACTACGTTCTGTCCCAGGTCGTTACCGGCAGAATCCACAAATCGTCCCATCGTACAATCAAATGCGATCAATGTGTTGTTCGGGACAATGTTGCCCAGTGAATTCATAGCGGTGGCTGAGATTTGTACTGCTTGAGAGACATTCATAGGATAGGGATTGGCCAGGGTGGGGAAGACCAGAGTAACAGATTCAATTTCCGGGATTGGCTTCACAACAACGGTAGTCATCAGAGTATCAGCAGAAACCAGTGAATCAGCAATACTCTCATGCCATTTTCTCACAATAGCTGTGACCGTGGCAGTGCCAGCTTGTCCATCATCCCAGAATAATGATCTTGCTACACCTGTGCTGTCCGTAACAACGTTCGTAAGTACACGGCCAATCGGCTGAGTTTTGAATTGCACGAGCTGATTGGGAACGCCAAAACCTTCTCCATCTCTTACTTCCACGGAGATCGTGGAGTAGGTGATGTTGTTGTCGGCATAGATTGTATCCGGACTGGCATTCATATTCAGCAAGGTGCGGATATTCGATGGTGATGGAGGGGGTGGGATCTCAGGCAAAATCGGAGGGGGATTACGTCTGTCGCAGGAAGCAGATAAGCTTACCAGCAGGATCGCAATCACGGTTAAAATCGGGATTAAGGAATGAAATCTTTTCATTATTCCTCCTCTTCCTCATACTCGATGAGTGTGCGGGTGAGTCTTTCATCCAGCTTGGGAGTAGGGACAGGTGTGTTCATAGATACCAATCTTGGAGTAATCTCCATGATCAGATCGGTATTTTCAGTCACTTCATAGCGGTGCTGGAATACTTTGCCGATAAAAGGCAGATCACCCAGGAAAGGTACCTTAGTGGTTTTCTGGCTGATAGATGAATTCAAGAGGCCGCCCACAATGATCTTATGCTCATTTGGAACGGTCACAGTGGATGATATCCGCCGAACCTTGGTGCGAGGCACATATCCACCTACCAGGTCTGTAACCGAAGATACTTCAGGAGCGATCTTTGCTGTGATGTTGCCATCGGCATTCACAGATGGAGTAACGGCCAGGATGATACCTACTTCCTGACGTTCTACCTGGATCTGTTTTTCATTGTCAGTTACCACAAAAGGCACTACTTCACCGATATGGATCATGGCTTCCTCACCATTAAGAGCGGTTACGCGGGTATCTGTGAGCAGTTTGGCAGCGTTGTTTTCCAGCAGCCAATCAATGGTGATATCAAAGGCGGTAAGTTGACGGCTGAAATGGCCGACATTCTTGAAGCCATCGATTCTTTGGAAATACTGCTGCTCAGGAAGTTTTTCCAGATCGACCAGGTTGCCATGAGGCATATAACCGGTATTATCAAAATAGTTGTAGGGTAAGCCAGCGCCTTGATCATTGATGGGATCTTCAGCCAGGATGGTGGTCAGGTGATTCAGCCTGCTCCAATCTATACCGTATTTTTTGGCGTTGGAAAGATGGATCTCGATAAGGCGAACTCTGATCTCGATCTGATCCTGTTCCACATCCATAGCTGTGATCTGGCTCTTCATCTGCTCGAAAGTCTCCTGATTGGCATATACCATCAGGGCATTCTGACCCTCGATAGGCATTACCAGTCCACCGGTATCGGCAAAGGCTTTGGCGATCTTGGTAGCATCAATATTCTTAAGGTACAGGATATTGCTTCTTTCACCGACTTCTTCCATGATGTTTTGTTTGGGTCCCACCACAAAAGTATTACCGGAGATCACACGGTAGGAAAGGCCTGCCGTGCGTGCGACCAAAGAAACAGCGGTCTCGATCGGGACATCTTTGATATTGATCGTTACGCGTTTCTCATCGCGTTTGTCCTTGTCTCCGCTTTGGTCAATGGCCAGCACGATATTGGTGCCGGAAAGCCTGGACAGGGCATTGAATACAGAGGATAAAGTTGCATCATCTGCATTGAAGGTTACTTTTGTAGTCATGGGATTCACCTGGGCACTGAGAGCCGAAAAGGCAAAGGCCAGCACCAGGATCAACCACAGATACTGCTTTTTGGAAAGCATGTGTTTCATATTAACTCCCACTATCTTAATTTTATTTTTACCAATTACCGCTGATGCCGGTTTTCTGATAAGGGTCATCATCTTTCATCACCGGGCGTGGCATCAACTCTGCTGTGTAGGTTTGTCCACCCACACTGTAGCGGATGGTTTTATCACCAATGTCTATTATCCTGCGGCCAGCAACGGTCTGACCGACGCGGGCTTCATGCAATACATCCTGATACTCGATATAGGCGATTTTATTGCCACGTTCATCGATAGCTGTAGTAGCCAAACGGAACATATTGCGGACCATATCTTCAAATTCCTGCACTCTGTCGATTTTATCCTTGATGATGTTTCCCTGACGGAGCGGATCTTTATTTGAATTGAAGACAAACATCTTGCGATCCTGAATGGAATTCTCAATGGTCTGGATCTTCTTCATCAGGCTATCGGAGACGGACTCTCTGGTATAGATCGATTTCTCAGGAACTTTACCGACTTTACGGTGTTCATTTGCCGTAATAATGGCCATAGCACCCAGAAGGATGACGATCAGAATGACGGCGAGGTCTTTTACGAATCTGAATTGCATCTATGCCTCCTTCTTGACTTTGAACACCGATAGCTCGATGGTTACTTTGTAACGGGATACATTACCTGCGGTACCTGTATCCTTACCGGTAATCTGAGCCGGACTGATATCCAGAGCATGGATTTTGATGATATTATCCTGAGCTTCTAAATCCGATATAAACTGACCGATCTGCACGTAGCTGGCTTCCAGCTCAAGGTTATAAGTGGTCTCAATCAGATTTGGCAGCGAGAATTTATTGGTATCGGACATCTTGTTGATCGAGATCTTGCGTTGATGTGCCATCTCACCGATCTTGGTCTTAAACTCATTTACTTCATCAAATGTGAATTTCTGAGTCTTAGTGAGGCTGTTGTCGATTATCAGCGCAAACTGACTAAGCTCCTGATCCATGATCCTGGCACTGTTGAGCTTTTCCTGGGAGGTCTTGATTTTGTTGTCCAGATCACTGACTTTTTGCATTTTGGCTTCCATGCTTCTGCTGGTGAGAGTGAAGAAAGCTACTGCGATCAAGACCATCAGCAGGACAAAGATTGTGTATCGTTCTCTCATCTGGCACCTCTCTGGGAGTCACGGGAATAGCACTCAATCACAAATTCAAAGATAGCGGTATCTTTTACGATCTGTTTCAGGATCTGACCACTCTTAATATCCGGGAAGTCATTGGCGATCTCGGGATTGGATTTCAACCGATTGATAAATGTATTGATCAAATCAATCTCCCGCACGTTGGGATCGATTTCTGTGATCCCGTTGATAGTCAGAACGCCATTGGCATAGGAGAATTTGCGCACTGCGAGCTTGTCGTCAATTTCCTGACCCAAAGCAACCATCTTCTTGGCCCAGAAGATGCGGTTGTTGAAGGTCTGAGCCAGACGATCAAGATCGTTTGAGGACAAATAGTCACCGCTGGTTTCGTATCTCTGTAATTCGTTTTGAGTTTCAGCCAGATAGCTCTTGCGATTCTCAATCTTCTCATCCATTTGATTGGAAACAACGTACCAACCAGCCATCACGAGGATTGCACCAAGCACGAAGACAATCACTGCATTCCGGAAAGTCTTGCTTTCTTTTTCCTGCTGCAGGCGTAGTTCACCGAACTTGTTCAGGTTTATTTTGAAATAGAATACGTTCATCTTCAGTTCTCCCTACTCCATTCTCATAGCCAAGCCAATGGCCAGGGCAAGCTGAGGGTCTTTCTTATCCTGGAATTTCTCAGGCATCTCCACATTGATGAAAGGCATAAAGATCTCAGTGGGGATGTTTACTTTATCCTGGATGTATTCCAAAAGTCCATGTAGTTTGGCGGTTCCACCCATCAGGTATACCTTGCGGAAATCGCTATTGCCAGCTTCTTTCACGTAGAAACGCAGGGAGCGGCGGATTTCTTCCACAATGGCATCTTCTGTGGATTTCTCCGAGATGTCGAGCATGCTGATGGTCTGTTTGACTGGGGCATTGGGATCTTCATTGAGGCCGTATTCAAACTTGTATTGTTCTGCCTCTGCCCATTCCATCTGACGCTTACGCATGATGTCACGGGTGAAATTGTACCCACCATAGGGAATATCACGAGCAAAGAACTTTGCATCGGGTCCCCAGATGACCATATTTGTGCGGTGTGCACCAAGGTTCAGCATTACATACACACCGTCTTCCACAAAGGCATTCAGCGCAAAGCTATTGGCCACAGCCAGGGAATCTATATCCACCAGATTGGGGCTCAAGCCCGCAGTCAGCAGGATATTGGTGTGCTCATTCAGCACGTCTTTGGAAGTGGCAGCCAAGAGGATATTCATATTGTTGGTTTTTTCCTCTACGGACAGAACCTGGTAATCCAGGACCATGTCTGAGCCACTGATTGGGATGTGCTTTTTGGCTTCAAAAAACAGAGCGGATTCAAGCTCATCATCAGGCAGGAAGATAGTCTTGATCTGCTTGATGCTGGTATTGTCACCACCGATTGAACTCACCAGGTGCTTAATGCTTTTTGGAGAAATCCTCAGCGTTTTCAGCATTTCCGAAATGACGGGTCCAAAACGCTCCGTTCTGAGATCGCTAAGGAGATACTCCACCCCTTGGGGCACAGTAGGTCTTACCTCATAGTTGAGCAGTTTGAAACCCTCATGTAGTTTCTTGAGATGAACGATTTTTACGCTGTGGGTTCCTATATCGATTCCCACAGTCTCTTTAAATCGCACTGCTTTGTTCTTCTTCATACTTCCTCTTTATACCACGTACATTATATCTATATACATTACTATTATCTTAATCTGGCAGGTGGTTTTTTTAGGAGCCAGTTGCCCTGTTCCATGGGTTTCTTATCTCCTCTGAGCTGCACTTCCGGGTAGAAGAGCGGAGAGGTGGTGAGCAGACGGTTGTCGTAGTTGTAGTTTTTCTTGTATCCCACGCCAGATCCTGCAGCCCCTGGATAGTTTCTGGTAGCCAGAGTTTTACTGATGGGGGCAGGCTCAGCAATCGTATTGTTCGCTATGGCGGTTGTACCACCACACATATCGAGAGGGACATTCCAGACGCCACTATTGGATGGATACTCAGTATCATTGTGGCTTCTATGGACAAAGCCACGGCGGCGCTGGGCGAGGGCTCCCCAGATATTTATAGTTCCACGTTCAAGATAGGGGCCACCTACGTATCCCTGAATGTTTGATGGAGTACCTTCCGGCCAGATGGGATTGTACCAGGGAAGGTCAATCAAAGGAGGCCAGGCATTTCCAGGAGAAGGAGGATAGGGTCTGCGATGCAGATCGATCCAGTCAAAATAGGTCGGCTCGCCATTGATCACAATGGTTTGCGCTGGTATAGATACATGGGGATGCTGATATTCAAAAGTAAATACACCATCCATGAAGGAATTACCCTGACCATATCCCAGGGCACAAAGAGCAGCATAAATCCAGATGCCTCCGCCGGCAGGATCAACAAATTCATCGTCCCGTCCGCAGTTCGGCCAGACCCGAGTGGAGTCTTGAGGGTTCTTGTAGGCATACTTAACTAGAATCGATTTCTCAGACACGATACCAACCAAAGAACCATTATTGGAGGCCGGATTTTGTCCTACTACGGTACCCTGGAGGGTAATATCACCGATCAGAGATAAAGTATCAGCACTTCCCCAGGTCTGGAACCCGGCAAAATTGCCTTTGAGCCAGAGCTTGGCTTCTACAAAGGTTCCACGATTGTGAATCGGAGGACCTGTGAGTGGTGCCCACAATGTATCACGCACATTGAAGTTGTTTCTATACAATGCTTCACCGGTTACAGGCGGATATTGTGCATAGACATCGGCAAAGACACGGCGGGGAGCTTGGATTCTACCCCATTGAGCCTCATAGGCTGCGCCATCAACAGACACGAAGATAATGGCATTCTCATCATATGAAGTAGGTCCCAGACGACCAGAATTGGCACGTAAGGTTCTAGCTTCGATAGGGAATTCATACAAGTCATACTCTTCCTGCAATCCACCCCGGAAGACCTGGTCACGAGGGAAAGATTGAGACGATCCATCGCCCACATAAACGTGTCCCGAGGTTGTCACCAGATTCAGGAAGGTGGGCCAGTTGTTGTTGTTGCCACCACCCGCTTGTTTGATGCGGATGTCGCTGTTGCTGTGCACTTTTCCTGTGATCACGTCGTAGCCGTAGAAATAAACGTTGGTGTCGTTTGGAGACATGTCGTTGTCGGTAAAATACATAAATTCTGCGAAAGTGCCCTGCACTACAATCAACTCACCATACTTGCGAACAATGGATTTATTACGGTTGAAATAAGCTACCTGCCCAACCCCGGATTTTGTTTCCACCAGCGACTGGATCTTGTAGTAATCCTTGGATTCGCCAGTACTTCCGGTAACGGCAACGCCACCCACATTGATCACATAACCACTGGATTCTTCTTTCTCTTTGAAGATCCGGCTCTGCATGGTAAAGGTCTTGGCATAATGACTACCAGACATTTCAACGTTTTTTTGGGGAGTAAAAAGGTCACCGGAGAAGATTCCTGCATTCTCGAGTACAGCCTGGCCACGGAAAGCTTCGGAGCGCAGTAAATGCAACCCTTGCCGACCTTCATATTCGGCCTGTTGGGCCAATGTATCACGCAGTGCCATGCTGGAGATAGTAAGACCACTCATCATGGCAATCACAGCCAAAAGCATGGCTATGGCGACGTTTCCGCTGGTATCTTTCAAAATTCTTAGCATAAAACCTCCTTGTGGAGATACACGGTTGTCATTTCCTTACTATTAAGGTACGGAAATTTACGGTTTTGTACTTGTTCTGATTGGGCATGGGACCCTTCTTCAAAAGAGCGCGAGCCTCAATCTCGACTTCCAGGAGTGTAGTTTCTGTTCCCAGTGACAATGGAGAGATCTGCCCGTATTGATTGGCATTGCCGATTGTGAACTTTGTAACTTCGTAATCACCAAGTTCTTCACGGCTGGGAAACAAGTATCTAGGTGAATCCACCTGCACTCCGTTGAAGGTATAGTTTACCCGGATCGCTTTGTTATCCAGGTAGATGTGCATAAAGTCGTTCTTTTGATAATCATTGGAGATGGGCGGTAGAATCTTGATCCCAGTGCCTTTACCCGCTTCATCGGCCCGGCCTGTGATCTCAACAAACTTGGCGTTGGACACGCCATAAAACTGCTGGAACTGACCAGAGCCCACAGTGTATCCGTTGCGGAGTACATCGAGACATCTCACAGCTTCAGTTTGCAGCCGGACAAAGGCGTTGATTTCCTTATATTTATTAAAGAACACGCTGATTGCACTGGCTGAGACCAGGATCAATACTGTAGAGATCGCCATCACAGAGATGAGCTCTATCAGAGAGAAGCCGGCTTCACTTTTCAGAATTCTTCGCATATATTTAGGCCTGTCCCAGAATCTTGTAGAAATCCTCCCGGAGGTTTACCGTGTGGCGTTTGTTGGTATCCGGGTCTATCCATTCCACATGAGAAATCAATTTGAAGTATTTGTATTGCTGGTTGCCGTTGAATTCCACTTCTTCAGTCACGGTCAAGCTCATAGTTCCCATGAGATTTCTTCCTGTAGTGTTCTTTTCAATGATCACATCACGGGAAGCAAAAGGCATGAAGAAAGCATGGCGGCCATAAATAAAGTATTGGCGTTCCAATTCACCGGAAGCCAGCAATGTGGCTACTCTGTGACGGTAGTTTTGCTGCGTTTGTTTATGGGCATATACAATACCGATGTATATGGTCAGAATCAGCGCAGCAATAACTACCACCGTCACTAATAATTCGATCAGAGTGAAGCCCCGCTCGCTTGTGAGCAGGTGTTTTTTTGTCATCTCAGGGCGGGGTAAGCTCATCATCCTATTCCTCAGAATCCTGCTCCTGTAGCAAAGAGCTTGGGATTTTCAGCAACTTCTTCAGCGATCGTACGTTCTACCAGATTATTCATCACCAGATTGTACAAAGACTGGTCTCTGGTCTGCATTCCCTCTTTGGTAGATGCTTGTATGATAGAGGGTATTTGATATGTCTTTTCTTCACGGATCAGGTTTCTGACCGCAGCGTTGGCGAGCATGATTTCCACCGCGGGTACGCGTCCCTTGCCGTCTTTGGTCGGCAGCAGGGTTTGAGAAATCACGGCTTCCAGGGATTCGGACAGCATTGAACGGACTTGCTGCTGCTGTTCTTTGGGGAACATATCGATCACGCGGTCGATGGATTTGGTACAGCTTCCTGTATGGAGTGTAGCAAACACAAGGTGACCGGTTTCGGCAGCTGTCAACGCAAGTGACACCGTCTCAAGATCGCGCATTTCACCTACCAGAATCACATCCGGGTCTTCACGCAGAGCGCTGCGCAGGGCAGCAGTGAAGCTCCAGGTGTCATGCCCCAACTCGCGTTGGTTGATCAGGCTGTTTTTGCTGCGATGCACAAACTCAATGGGGTCTTCAATGGTGATGATGTGACAGTAACGATTGTCGTTGATACTGTCAATCATGGTAGCAAGGGTAGTGGACTTACCGCTACCAGTGGGTCCCGTCACCAGGATCAGACCTTTTTCTTTGGTGGTAAGGCGTTTCAAGATCTCTGGCAAGTGCAGCTCTTCGTAGTGTTTGATCTCGTTTGGGATCACACGGAAGGCAGCAGAGATGCCATTGATCTGATGAAATGCGTTTACGCGGAAACGAACATCATTCGATAGTTTGGTGGAAAAGTCGATTTCGAGGTTCTTTCTGAACATTTCCTGTTGGACTTCGTTCATCACCCCAAAAACCAGGTTTTCCATTTCCTCTATGGAAAGGATTGGAAGATTGAGCCTTTTCATCTTGCCGTTGACCCGCACCATCGGGTGCGAGCCTGCGGCAACATGAAGGTCGGACGCTCCTGCTTCAGCAGTGAAGCGCAATAATTCGTGGATTGTCAAAGTACCGTCCTCCCTATTTAGTCGGTCTCAAGTCCTCCGGATTCAGGGTTGGTCCAGGTGTCAACGCCGTAACCATGGAATTTGGCTTCATTAACATCATACCATACCTGCTTGCCTTCGCCGCCGGCAAAGTCTTGCGTGGAAGTGGCTATGTATTTGTTAGGTGGATTGCCGACAACTTCAAACTTCCAGTTTTTCTTCGTGCTTTCTCCAAGGCTGGCTTCTTTTTGAGCCAATTCCAGTGAGAATCCATCAGTTGAACCATTGGTTTGCATATAGATGTCATAGGCTTTACGGATAGTACTGATTGCTGATTGAGCTTCGGTACTGCGGGATTTTTCCACATAACGCAGATAGCGTGGCACGGCAATGGCAGCAAGGATGGCGACGATGATCACCACTACCAATACTTCGACAAGGGTGAAACCCTTTTGGTTTTTCAGTTTTCTGAGCATTCTTGTATCCTCCTAAGGGATGGTTTTTTTCGTTTCCAACGTATATGCACAATACGTGCCAAAGTGTCAAGGAAATTGTGTGTAGTACTGCTTTGGGATAAAAAAGCTTGACGCCTGAGCCGGATTCCAGCTTGTGGCGTTTTGTGGATTTTTGTCTTTGAAAATGATATAAGGAGCACACAATGTTTGGAAATCTACGTAAACTCCTTCCAGTTTGCCTTATTCTGGTGCTGGCAGGTGTATTGGCTGCTGCTGATGTAATTCCGGTAATGGTCAGCAACGATAACAAATTGGATGATCGTGACATATTGGCTGAATATGACGGAGGCAAGATCCTGAGACAGGATATAGATAAAAAGATATCCAAGCTTCCGGCTCAGTACCAGGGACGCTACCGCACGGTGGAAGGTCAATTGCAGGTGCTGGACATCACTGCCACAGAAGAAGCTTTTTACCAAAAAGCAAAGCAAATGGGGCTGGATAAGGCTCCTGATGTGCTGGAAAAAATCAGCCAGATGGAAAAACGCTATTACCTGCAGGAATACTACAAGCGCTATGTGACCGATCTGGTGCTGTTGACAGAGCAGGATAAGCTGGATTATTACAATCAGAATCTCAGACAATATTATATGTACCCCAATATCAGCATCGACCTGATCCAGGCTAAAGATCAAGCCGAAGCCCTTAAAGCCCTGGATGATCTGAATGGTGGCACTCCTTTTGATGTAGTATCAGATACCTACAACCAGAATACCTATGCCAAAGGCCTGAAAGGGCGCATCAAAAACATCCGGCTCAATGGCAATATTCCCGGGGTGGGAAATGACCTGATGCTCGAAGACAGAATCGAAGCCACTCAAATGGATTTGCAAACCTATCATGGTCCCTTTGAGACCGAAACCGGCTGGTATATATTCCGTACGATCGAATGGATTACTGGACGCCAGAAGGAATTTCTGGAAGTCCAGCCCGAGATCGAGCAGCGCCTCAGACCGATCAAGGAAAGAGAACTATTGGATAGCCTGCGTTCCCGCCTGATGACCAAATATGCTGTGGTAGTGGATACAGCCCTGGTGGCTCAGGTGGATCTGAAAGCCCGTAAAAACAACGCCAATATCGAAGCAGGGATCCTTACTCAATCCCCAGAACCATCTTTACAGATATCTGTAGCCAGGCTTCTGGATATCTTTGATAAGATGTCTCCTCAGGAACAGATCTTCTATGTAAAGGGAGAAGGCGCTAAGCAACTGATCGATCAGGAACTGATTCAGACCCTGCTCTTCCTGGAAGGCAAAGCTACAAAAATGGAGCAGTATTTCCAGGACAATGAGGAATACGTCCAGGCCAGACGCAGTGTAATCCTGCGCCGGGTGTTTGAAATCCTGGTACTGGATAAGATAAACATTACTCCGGAAGATATCACCGCCAGATACGAAGCCGATATCGAAACCTATGCACTGCCAGGGCACCGGACTATCCAGGCTCTGTTCTTCAAAGACCTGAAAAGCGCAAATCGCACCTGGAGAAAGTTTAATACTGCCCATAAACGTGGCAATGAGAAGACAATGACCAAGCTGGTGACCAAGAATTCCATCAAGAAAGAGCAATCGATCTTCCCCAATCAGTACCAAAATGGCGTCATCACTGGCATCGGCCCCGATGAGGACTTCTCCAAACGTATTTGGGACAATCCAGTTGGTTATCTATCACCCGTGTTCACTGCTGCCAATGGCGATATCGTCTTTTTCCGCACCTTGTCCGAATCCCCCAAAACCTACAAACCCCAGGTGGAAGTGGAGCCTCGGATCATTGGCCTGCTCAAGACCGAACGGGAAAAATCACAGCAGGAAGCAGTTACTGAGCAGCTTTATGTGGAATTCAATATGAAGAAATATCCTGAGCGGGTTCGTTTACAACTCAGTGCCACAGAACTCTTTGATTATGCCGACAATGCTGCCCGCAATCGCAATTTCAAAGATGCTGTAATGTTCTACGACCAGATCGTGCAGACTTTCAAAAATGGCGTGGACGACTACAAGGCCTTCTTTATGAAAGCCTTCCTGATGGCTGAAGAGATGAAAAATACCGAACTGGCTCTGCAACTCTTCCGCGAATTCATCACCAGATTCCCCGTCGGAGAATTGCATGAATCTGCCCAATTCATGATCGATAGCCTGGAAGGCAATATCGATATCTTTGAGGATTTGGATCGGTAATAGATTTACCTGAACCGCTTATGTATGCCGCATCCTAATGGGTGCGGCTTTTTTTTCACGCCCACTCCTCTTGTCGGGGGCTCCAAAAACGGAGTTTACGGAGTTTTGGGGTGAATGCGGGAGAGAGTTGGGGTGAGGGGTATAAAAGGCATTCAGATAAGATGATAAGAACATCACAGATTTATCCCAATTAATGCAGTAGAATCCCCACTACTAAGAAAAGTGTTGCATATAATCGCCTGTAGCATTGATTTGAAATCAATCACAAACCCAAATCAAGACGGGAGAAAAATATGCAACAGAGTCATTCGAAAAAGAGCCTAGAAAAGGGTCAAGTCAAAATTGAGTTTAGCCCCAAATTGATCACATCGTGGGGAGGAACAGCAGCATTAT
>Ga0208462_1000511_pt1 | contig 38888 bp, 27 predicted proteins | sample AD_SCU001_MetaG_FD_184452 | JGI IMG/M metagenome (GOLD analysis project Ga0208462, IMG submission 184452) | Active sludge microbial communities of municipal wastewater-treating anaerobic digesters from China - AD_SCU001_MetaG (SPAdes) (version 2) | ecosystem: Engineered > Bioreactor > Anaerobic...
CACGCTTCCCCAACGCACCCACGGCGCTGGTTTGCACGCCGGTCAATCAGTTGCACGAACTCGGAGCCCTGTTTGCGGCGGCAACGGTTGCCACGCGCGGATGGAATGTCGTATATCTCGGTGCCAATCTTCCGGCTGAGGAGGTCGCTGCCGCTGTGCATCAGTTGAGCGCCCGCATGCTGATCCTCGGCATCGTCTTTCCCGCCGACGATGCTGTGCTGCACCGCGATTTGCGCCGCCTCGCCACGCTTCTTCCCGATGACGTTGCCGTGGCCGCGGGAGGACGTGCGGCCGGGGCGTACGCGGCTGCTCTTGCATCGTTGGATGCGGTGATCATTCGCGATCTCGACGACCTCGGCAAGCTGCTCGATATCCGCTCCGCGGGTGTTTCGCCTGGATAGTGACAGATGACATCAGTAGCCAAGGATTCCCTGTCGGCGGGGAGGTTTGCCGCGCACTCCCCCATCAGCGCGCGTCCGAGTGACGTGAGGTGATCGTTACCGGGAGTTGCTCCGTTGTGGAGCACCTGTCTGCCGTGTTGATACCAATGCCGGGCATCGCTGCTCTGAAAATCGTCTCGCCGCATGCATTATGCTCATATGCGCGGTAAGTGAGTAAAGAGTGAAGAGTAAAGAGTAAAGTTCGACAGTAGTCGCAGGAGCCCATCCGTACTCCCCCGCCGCCGCCGCAGGCAAGGGACACCGATTCGCATCACTACTGTCAGCGGGCGTTGAATTGCTTCATCTACGACGATTCGCTCGGCACCTCGCCGACTTCCACGAATAATCTGTGCTAATCTGTGTATAATCTGCGAAATCCGTGGTTTTAAAACCGTGTCGAATCCGAATAATCCAATCACCACACCATTTTCATTCTCCCGGGTGCGACACCCAGCCTGGCGTGACACCCTGCCAGTGCCGCCGCTTGATTCTGGCCCGGATGATTCGTAGGTTCACCTCTGAATTGGAAATTTCGACGACCACCCAGCGCTCTGTTTGCAGTTTCGTCCGGTGCATTGACTTCGACACACCTGTATCGAAACGGCAACGCCCGCCGCCGCTCCGATTCGACATCGAAACCCTCATTGTCACTACACGTCAGGAGCAGTCATGAACCAACGGTGCATGTTTTCCATTGTGCCTATTCTCTTCGTCTTTTCCTGCATGACAACACACGCGCAGTGGAGTTCCGACCCCGCGACGAACACGCCGATCTGCCGAGCGGGCAACTTCCAGCGGGCGATACAGATGATCTCCGACGACAAGGGTGGCGCCTTCATCTGCTGGACCGACGAGCGGACGGCGTCGAATTTCTATGCCGTCCACGCGCAGCGCATCGATAAGAATGGCATCGTGCGGTGGACACAGAACGGTATCGCCGTCAGCTCCGTCATGGAATCGCAGGTCAAACCGGAAATGATCTCCGACGGAACGGGCGGCGTCATCATCGTCTGGGCGGACACGAAGAATGGGACCTCCGACATCTACGCGCAGCGCATCGATTCGCTCGGAAACGCCCGTTGGGCAGCGGAGGGAGTCCCGGTGGCTTCCGACCCCAGCGAACAGATCGATCCGAAAATTGCCAGTGACGGTCAGCACGGAGCCATCGTGGTCTGGAGCGCGCATTCGGGCACAGGCCAGGACGGTCACATTCACGCCCAGAGAATCGACGGCAACGGCAACGTGCTCTGGAGCCCGGAGCTGGTCCTGAGCTTCTCGGATCAGTACGAGATGGCACCCTGCATCACCAGCGACGGTAACGGCGGGGCCTATGTCGCCTGGGCATTCTACAATAACCAGGACTACGATGTCTATGCACAGCGGCTAAGCGCGAACGGCGGGCAGATGTGGCAGAATGGCGGCATTCCCCTTACCACACCTCTCGGCGCGCAGGATACGCCATCGCTGCTCGCCGACGGCACCGGCAAGGCCTTTCTCTGTTACACCAGCTGGGCTTCCGGCTCGATACCCCGGCAGCAGGTCGTCGTTCTGAATCCCGACGGCACCACTGCGGCGTCGCTCGGCCTGGCATCGGCCTCGGGCGCGCAACGCAATCCCGAGATGGCGCTGGTCGCCACCGGAGTGCTCGGCATCGCCTGGGAGGATGAACGTGCCGGAGGGGGTAAGACACGCTCGTACGCGCAACTCATCAACAACACTGGCGCGAAATCATGGGCGGCGGACGGTGTGCTGGTCTCGAACCGCGCCGGTAATCAGATGACTCCCCATGTCATTCCCGATGGGAATGGTGGTATGATCGTCAGCTGGGAAGACATGACGGCCGGCATCACCAAGAGCGATGTGTATGCCCAGAAGTTCGCTGCAAATGGCTCCCCTCTTTGGACTGCGGCAGGCGTACCAATTGCCACGGCGGATAAGATGCAGCAACTCCCCAGCATGACAGGCGACGGCGCTGGCGGCGCCATTGTCGCATGGGAGGATTACCGCGCGTCGTTCACGAATTCGGATATCTACGCCTCGCATGTTCTCGCCGACGGGACACTGCCGCCAGAGCCGGCGATACTGACGTTGTCCTCCAGATCACTGGCCTTCGGCTCCGTGAGCGTCGGCTTTTCTTCGACGAAATCCATCACGCTGTCCAACACCGGCGACCAGGCACTCACGATTTCGGCTGTGAGGCCAGTGCTTCCGCAATTCAGTCTGACGCCGGAGAGCAGCACCATTGGCCCGAACGGCAGCATCACCGCTGAGGTGCGTTTCCAGCCGACGTCGAAGGACGCGCTGAATTCCTTCATTGTCATCGAGAGCAATTCCGTTTTCTCTCCCGACACGATTGTGGTCACCGGAACGGGCTCGGCTTCTCCGGAGATCGCTGTCGACAGGCGTTCGCTGAATTTCGGCACCGTGGTGACGGGAACAAGCAAGCCCTTCGTCCTCACCATCTCGAATCCGGGAAACGACACGCTGCGCATCTCGAGCATTGTAAGCAGCAACCCCGTGTTCACCGTCGCTGCGAATGCACGTGACATTCTTCCCGGCGAAAATTTCGGAGATACCGTGTGGTTCACTCCCACCGTGTTAGGACCCGTTTCCGGCGAACTTACCCTGACCAGCAATGCTCCGACTTCGCCGACGATTGTGTCCCTGTCGGGTGTGGGAAATGTGATCGAAGTGACGCTCAGCATTGACAGGACCTTTATCTACTTCGGCGATGTCCCCCTCGGCGAGCACAGGGACACGACGCTGACCGTCACCAATACGGGGAACGACACGCTGCGCATGAACTCCTTCAGCTCCGGTGATCCCCATTTCACCATCGAGACAGCGATAGGCAACATCGCTCCAGCCGCAGCAAAAACCTTCAGCATCCGCTTCACGCCGACCGCCGAGGGTTCGCTCAACACCTTCCTCATACTGAACAGCAACGCCAAGACTTCGCCCGACACACTTGTGCTTCAGGGCGCGGGCATCAAGGTGGTTTCGACGCGGCCATTGCAGGCCGTTCCCGGCGTGATCACGTTGCACGAAAATTTCCCGAATCCCTTCCGCTCCTCCACCTCGATCCGTTACGATGTGGAGAGTTCCGCTGCCGTGCGTCTCGCCGTGTATGATGCTCTCGGACGTCTCGTGACGACCTTGGTGGATGAGGCGCAGCGCCCGGGCAGTTATCAGGTGCCATGGTCGCCCGTGCAAGCCGTGCCAGGGGTGTATTATCTCGTGCTGCGCGCCGGTGCGGTGGTGGTGTTTGGCCGAATGGTGATAATGGAGTAACACGTATCCGACGGCGGCAATGATACGTACGGGAGCATTCCACAGTGCATGCTCCCGTACGTATATTCGAGGGGCAGCGATATCGGGACGCGTCGCGCCTGGAGATGTATGACAGCGACACTGAGGAGGAAGACATGACAGCGTGGATGGCCTACAATGAACTCGCTTGGACAGAGGAATTGCTCGCGGATCCCGAGGATTACGCGGAGGATGCCGAGCGCGTGCTGAGAACGCTGCGCGCGCATGCCGAGGCGCCGCCGCGGAACCTGCTGCATCTTGGTTGCGGCGCGGGCGGCCACGACACGTATTTCAAGCGTGTGTGCGCGGTGACAGGCGTGGACCTCAGTCCGGGCATGCTGGATATTGCGCGGCGACGGCACCCCGACATCGACTACATCGAAGGCGACATGCGAACGCTGCGGCTTGGACGCCATTTCGATGCGGTGGTCATTCCGGACAGCATCGACTACATGGCCACGCGCGACGAGTTGCGTCAGGCCGTGAACAGTGCGGCCGCGCATCTGCGGCCGGGCGGCGTGCTGTATGTGGCGGGCAAATTGCGCGAGGATTTCCGCGAGAACAATTTCGCCTATACCGGAGCGCGGGATGATATCCATCTCACGCTGTTGGAGAACAATCACATCGATCCCCGCCGACCCGAGAACTACGAAGCCACGCTGGTGTACCTGCTGCGCGCGTCGGGCGAGTTGCGCATACGCACGGAAAACCATCTGCTCGGCCTCTTCGCGCGTGACGTGTGGGAACGCGCCTTCGCCGATGCCGGCCTGTCTTTGCACATCTCGGACGCGCATGACGATTATCAACGCTACATCCTCGGCGAGGGCGCGTATCCGGTGCACGCCTTCGTGGGGAAACGCTGACGACAGCGATTTTTCGCCGCGATAATAACACTGGCAATTCGAGGAGATCAGATTCGTCGTACGAAGCGTGGGCTTGGTATGTGAGTCCCATCGCTCGGCATGCATCATGGATTGGGCTCCACGACTCATCCGACATCGACAGTAATTGGCAACAAGTCCTCGCGACCTGCGAGGTCACTCGACCCGCACCGATGGGTCCTCTACACCGTATCGAAAATAATTATTGCGAGATCGGACATACGTGCTCGGCGCCGCTCCGCCACGGCGGATCTTCGAGCTGCGCGAGGCATGGATCACGACCTACACGCTCGACGCCAACACCTCGAGTCCTCGCAGGGCAATGCTCCTCACAGGCGCCTTCCTGCAGAGGCGCTGCTTAACAGACTCAACGCGTGATGATGAGAGGAGCGCTGCGGCGAGCAGACTCGCCCTGTAGCAGAAGCACATAGCGTCCGGTCGGCAGCGAGGCGACATCGAGCTGCAGCAGTTGCGCTCCTGTCACTGTCGCGCTCAGTGGTATATGCCGTATCCGCCTCCCTGTCGCATCGAAAACGTCAACACTGACGATGCGTGCTTGCTCGCCGGTGCACTCGATCATGATCCGCGTGTCGTTCTTGCCTGCCGGCTGAGGGTACACGCTCACGATTCGAAACTCACCCGGCGTGGCTATGGGATCCACGACAACTGGCACATCAAGCACGAAAGACCATGTCGGCGACCAATAGCCGGGAACCGCACCGCGGATCGCCCGCAATTTCCAATAATAGCGACCGTTCAACCAGCGATCTCCATACATGGACAAGGTGGTATCCGGGCCGTTTCGAAGCACATGCGCCACGGTATCGGTTGTGAAATCGGCGGAACGTGACACCAGAACCTCGTATCTGTCGACACAGCTGTGTCGCATCCAGCCGATGGTGGTCCGCGTCTGGAACACGCTCCCGTCGGGAGGATACATCTGCGCTGGAGCCACAAGGATGTTGTCGATGGTATGAAAAGGAACGATGGTGGACCATGGCCCGCTTCCAGCAGGCGATGTGGAACGAATCCGCGTATAGTAATCGGTACCGTGATTCAGGATGATGGATGCGCTTCCGGCCGCCCCATCGATGCGACGCGATACCTCGATACTCGTAAAGCTCGGATCGCGGGATACCTCGATTTCGGAATACAGCACACATTCGCCTTCATTCCAGACGAACGTGTCAACGGAGTCGACACACCTATCGCTAGCCGTTGGTGCTGCGATATCCACGGAAGGGACGACCGCTGTTCGGAATCGCCAGGCTGGGGATCGCAGCAACGCTGCGGAACCCGTCTCCACTGCCACATCCCAATAGTGCATCGTCCCTTCCGCCAAGCCATCGATGCGGATCGAATCCTCGACAATCAAGGTATCGACGAGTATGGTACCAACGTCGAAGGTCGGCGTCGTGGAACAGCGCACACGGAAGGGAGAATTCCTGGACGAGGCTGTCCAAGTCAGCACGGTCTCCAACGGCTGGCAAGCGATATCATTCAGGGGTTGTAGCAACGTGACCGGCGATAGCATGCTCGATAGCGCAATGCGGAGTATACCTCTTCGCTGTGTACCCACGTACACCGATCCATTCCGTAGCGTCATCGAGCGGGGTTGAACCGAGGATAGATCATACCATGTCCAGGTATCTCCCCGGTCGGCACTGATGGCCAGACCCCGCGAAGTATCGAGTACGATCAGCGTGTCACGTACACAAGCGCGCACATCGTTCGCTATCCCGAACTCGTTCGGCAGAAGTTGCCAGCTTTCACCACCATTCGATGAACGCGCGATTCCACCGCCGCCCATTCTTACGAGGAACAGTGTTTGTTCCATTCCGGTCACAAGCGCTTCGGCAAACCAAGGAATTGTGTACGCTTTCCATTTCTGTGTATCGCGATCCTTACGGTAGAGCCGAGTCTCGAAACCAGTCAGATAAAAACTTGTTCCATCGTTTTCCGTGGCCATGCCATTCGGCGCCATCATCCCCAAGGTCTCGGCTGTCCAGTTTTTTCCATCATCGCTGGAGATGTGTATTGAATCAGTGTCGACGGCGAACCAACGGCCGTTTGCTTGGCTGGTGTTGCCATAGTGAACATTGCTCGTTGGCAGCACAGCTTCCCAGTTTCTCCCGAAATCAGTTGTACGAGAGAATCCGTTGTGCCCCGCGTACAGCGTGTCTCCTCCTGCGGGAAAGAACAACGCGGAAGGCCTGAGGACGCCACCTGAAGGATTGAGGATGCCATGCATGTTCATCCATGATTGCGAGGAAGGCGACCAATAGAACATCTGCGAGAAGGAACGCACTTCCGAGAGCGCATACACCGAACCGTCATCTGTTACCGCAGGCGGCCAATTCAGGGCGACAGGTTCGAATCCAATGCGGTCCGGCTCACCTTGTAAACTGTCATAGCGCAAGAAACCGAAATCACCCCCATACACAAGAAGTTGTCCGCCGGCACCGAATGTGAGGCCGCTATAGTATGTAAATGCGTCATTCGACATGCTCCGCCACGTTGCGCCATCGTCGCTCGATACGAGTATGTGCAGCCCACCCGCGAGGTCGTGGTACGTATGCGCGAGGTAGCCCTGTTGCGAACGAGCAAAAAATACCCGGTCCACAGCCCATTCCACGAATCCCGCTATCGACTCTGCCGTGTACAGCGTGTCCCAGGTTCCCCCGTCATCCGCGGTGGAGAGGATGCGAAACGGTACCGTGCCGCTTTCCATCATCAGCTGACTGACGAGAAGGCGGCCATTCCCTCCATCGATCACCGAATACGCGTTGCGACCGATCAGAAACGCCTCCCAAGTCGCACCGTAGTCCTGGCTACGGAACAGCGTGTCGGACGAACCCTGGCGTTTCCACCAGAAATACAGCTTGTCTCCCACGCAGGTGAATTGCGTGTAAGCGGCTTCGGGTTTCCCGCGGGGTGGCATGGTGCAGGAATTCCATTGCTCCCCATGATCTGTGGATGTGAGCAGGCCGAGTTTCAGAGAGAGCAGATACACTCTCCCGTATGCGTCGGTTTCCAGGTCCAGGAAGCTTCCCGACGCGTCCAGCGCGAGAGACACGTCGCTCCACTGAGCACCGCCATCGGTGCTTTTATACACCCCTATTCCGTCGAGATAATACAGATTGTTGTCATTGTCGCTACGTATGCGTGACATGTACGAGACGCGAGACACTGGCAGCTCCAGCTTTGTCCAACTCCCACCGTCGTCGATCGACCGAAACAGTGTAGGCCGGTATGTGGAGCTGAGGGGATATTCCTCCTCTCCGAGCACTGTATAGTGTGTATTCCCCGCGCGGGTTGTCGAGAGAACGAAGCCTCCCTGAATCGGTGGAGGAATGCTATCGATTATCTGCGCGCGCAGCGTTGATTGGTGCGGGATCACAAGCAATGCGATGAGAAACATCAGCCGGCCGCAACATCTCATATCCTTCCTCCATGAAGCAAATGACATCTTCTGATAGGCGAGGCCATGGTTAAAGACACATGGAACTCCCGATTGTTCCTCCACAATAGGATCGGTGGAAAAAATTGCGAAACACGAGGACGGGACGACTGGTCGGTGCGCAGTGGCTCCATCATTTCCCGAATTCGCCATTGCAGCACCCAAATCACAAGCGGAATCCGCGTAAGTCATAAAAAATGACTCAATTTGAAGCATGACGAAGTCGGGAATATCGGCTCGGGATACTCGCTTCCTGTTCCGGATTTGGGCTTTGCTATTCACTGAATATCACGCCCTGAGCGGAAGGCGGAACGGGCGGCGGGGATTTGGCTATTCAGTGAATATGCCAGCTGATGCCGCTGGCGAGGGCCGAGGTCCCGGGCTTGGCTATTCAGTGAACAACCCACGCCCCGAGCGGAAGGCGGAGCGGGCGGCGGGGATTTGGCTATTCAGTGAATATGTCGGATGGGGATACTCGCGCATGATCCTGGATTCGGACTTGGCTATTCAGTGAATATGCCAGCTGATGCCGTTGGCGAGGGTCGAGGTACCGGGCTTGGCTATTCACTGAATATCACGCCCTGAGCGGAAGGCGGAGCGGGCGGCGGGGATTTGGCTATTCAGTGAATATGTCGGATGGGGATACTCGCGCCTGATCCTGGATTCGGACTTGGCTATTCAGTGAATATGCCAGCTGATGCCGCTGGCGAGGGTCGAGGTACCGGGCTTGGCTATTCAGTGAATATGCCTGGCCGGACCTGATTTCGCCATCGCGGCACCCAAATCACAAACGGAACCCCCGTAAGTCATTGAAACCAATAACTCACATTGGCAATCCCGGAAGCGTGGCGAAGTCGGGAGTTCGCCGGATGGCGGACTCATCTTGCGGAGCGGATCCTGCTTCGAGGGACAGACATTCCCACCGATAACGAAAAAGCCCGCCAAATGGCGGGCTTTTCTTGCGGAGCGGACGAGACTCGAACTCGCGACCTCCTGCGTGACAGGCAGGCATTCTAACCGACTGAACTACCGCTCCGTATGTTTCCTGAGAATAAATCCTCAAGAGTTATGAAATATAGGGGAAAAAATCTCACAGTGCAAGCTCTCGCGAAAAAAAAACGCACAAAAAATCCGCAAGCGTGTGCGATGAAGAGTGATCTCTGGTGAGTGCTGACCCAATTGTAGCAATCGTATCCCATCTTACCAAACTATTCGCGCCCTGTCGCCCTACTCGCGGGTTCGGAATTGAAAACTCCCTCGCTTCCGCCCGACTTCGCCACGCCTTAGGCATTGCATATGTAAGTCAATGATTTCAATGACTTACGGAAATTTCGCTTGTGATTTAGGTGCTGCGATGGCGATATCAGGGCGGAGGTGTTTACTTCATGAATCAACAGGGCTCGTGAGAATAGTCGTTCTTGCGTCTTTACACCTTGGCGTCTTTACACCTTGGCGTCTTTGCGTTGAATTCTCTTCCGACTTCAGAAGAAAGGAACGCAATGTCGCAAAGGAGCAAAGACGCAACCTGACGATTCCGCGCATCTCGTCCATCCTTCCGGCTTTCCGTTCACCTTACCGGTCCCGACCCGGAAGTGGGCGAAAGCAATCGGAATGCTGGACGAAATCAATCGGAATCAGAGGACGGATTATCCCGGAATACACAGTTCGGATAAATCCGTCCGTCCTTCCAGACCGAGGGTGATTTTATGACGAGTCGGAGACACTCACGTTGACGCTGGAGCCGGAAATTCAACAGGCACAACCGGTTTCAGGAGTTCGAGGAGTTACAATCATCGAATCGCGCTCCTTGTGAGGTCAGACTGTGTTGCTTGCATTTACGTACGATATAACGTACGTTGCAGAAGAAAGGAGCTTCTCATGCCCATACACACCGTATCCGACGCGCGCGCGAACCTGTATCGCCTGATCGACGAGGCGGCCGAGTCACACGAGCCAATCGTCATCACCGGGAAACGGTCCTCGGCCGTATTGATCGCCGAGGAGGACTGGCGCTCCATTCAGGAAACGCTCTACCTGCTCTCCATCCCCGGCATGCGCGAATCGATCATCGCCGCACGGAAGGAACCGCTTTCGAGGAGCGCGCGGGAACTCGACTGGTGAAATGGACCGTCGTTTTTTCGAGGCAGGCCCGCAAGGACGCGAAGAAACTCGCAATGGCGGGGCTGAAGCCCAACGCCGAGGTGCTGCTGGACATTCTCTCGCACAATCCCTTCCAGAATCCTCCCCCATTCGAGAAACTCGTCGGTGATCTCTCCGGCACGTATTCGCGCCGCGTCAATATCCACAACCGCCTGGTGTACGAAGTCTTTGCGAAGGAACGCACTGTCCGCGTCCTGCGCATGTGGACGCGCTACGAATAGTCCCTCCCTCAATAGCACAGGTGGCAATAGTGGGACCCTCGAATTTTCCGATCCGGCTCTTCTGCCGCAGCGATCAAAAGCTTCAGCCGATCCAGGTATTCAACGATCCGCCGCATCTCCACCGGCGGATCGAGACACACGCTGCGGAATGAGGCGATGAAGTCCCGCAAGTCAAGTGGGGCTGTCTACTTCACGAAACGCCAGGGCTCGTGCGAATAACCATTTCTTGCGTCCTTGCACCTTGGCGTCTTTGCGTTGAATTCCCTTCCGACTTCAGAAGAATGGAACGCAACGTCGCAAAGGAGCAAAGACGCAGCGTGACGATTCCGCGCATTTCGTCCATCCCTCCGGCGTTCCGTTCACCTTTCCGGTCCCGACCCGGAAGTGGGCGAAAGCAATCGGAATGCTGGATGAATTGGATCGGAACAGGTGGACGGGATCAATCGGAATCACTGGACGGATCATCACGGAATACACATCCGGTTGCTCTCGGCAGCCGGCCTGGGATCATTGATCACATACGCGACATCGAAGCTCGCCCGGTCCGCAGGAGGTGTCCGCCACGTGGCGGGTTCTTCGTTGCTGCTTAGATCGCCTGTCCGCTGCGAAAATGACTTTCGCACATCGGGGACTATTCACTTCGCGACGATTGGTGATTTATTCGCAGAGGATCGTGCAGGGATGCGTATTGCTGGCCATCCCGAGTTGAACGGCATTGGGTATCCGTGGGGCGGCTTCCCGCCGTGAATGCAGCGTTGATCTCTGTTTGAGTGATCAGCCTGCCATGCGTGCATTTTCAGGTTCCACGAGAACATTTGCCTTTTCAATACACCATTGTTATCTTGCAATTACTAATTGCAAGATAACAATGGTGTACAAGGATGCATGACTCCAGGAACATTCCGCCACTGATCGGTAAGCGTGTTACCATGCTACGGGAGGAGTTGGGCTTGACGCAGGAGCAGCTCGCCGCCAGGCTGGGAATCGCCAGCAGGCAGTCTGTACAGGCGATGGAGAGCGGCAAGCGGAAGATACAAGTCGAGGAACTTCTCGCATTGATGGACTTGAGCGGTCGGCCGCTCTCCTATTTCACCGATCCCTTCACTTGGGAGGGCGAAGGTAATTTTTCCTTCCGCCTGGAGCCCGAAGGAAGGGCCCGTCTCGGAGAATACGAAAAAGTGGCAGGTGATTGCGCGATGTTGTGGCAATACCTGATGGAATTCGCCGGGATACGCGTCACTTCCAAACCGGGCATAGGGATTTCGGTGGAGAGTTCGTACGAGGATGTCGCAAACATCGCCAACACGCTCGTCAGCTGGCTTGGCCTTGGCGCGGTACCGTCTCTCACGCTTGCGGATATCATCGAAGAGGAATTCCTCATCCCTGTTCTCCATGTCGACGCTCCGAAGGGGATTTCGGGAGCCACGTTTCACAATGCCGGAGTGAACATCATTTTCATCAATCGTAACGAGGTAGCTGGTCGACGGAATTTCAATGTGGCACATGAGTTCTTCCATGCCCTGACCTGGGCGGTCGCGGCTCCACCGCGCGAGGATACCGAGGGCGCAAGGAGCCGGACTGCGGCACGGTGGGAGCAATTGGCGAATGTCTTTGCCAGCAACATTCTCATGCCGGACAAGGCGGTCCGCTCTTTGTGGGCAGATATTGAATCCCGCTATCCGACTACAGAAAAAAATGACATACCGGAAATGGTGCGTGAAGCGGCTGGGCATTTCCAGGTCACACGCCCCGCGATGTATTGGCGACTGGTGGATATGCGGCTGGTGGATCCAGATGCAAAGCATGAAATCCTGTCCGGACTCGGTGCGAATCCCCAGACGGACGGAGCACTCTCCCCGCATTGCACGCCATTATCAAAATTGTTACTGCGTCATCTTGCCGATACAATCGGGAGAGGGGGAATTTCCGTGAGAAAGGCATGTTCCATTCTCCGATACGAAATTGACTCCTTGGCCGATGCGTATCGGAACCATGGGCTTGCGATACCCTTCGAACTCTGAACCTGATGGAACGCGAAGGGTTGAAGGTGGTTTTCGTTGATACGAATGTGATCATCGAGGCCCATCGCACCGGCTGTTGGGAGGCGCTGGTCGGCTCCTACGATGTGCACACCGTCGAGACGGTGGCGGAGGAGGCATTCCGCGGACCCGTGGACCGTCCAGGATACATCTCCATCGATGCGGAAGCCTTCGATGCCAAGGTGACGACGCACGTGGTATCGGAAGCAATGCGTGCGAAGGCATTGATCGATTTTCCTCAGCTTGCGACAATCGACGATGGAGAGCGGGATCTCCTCGCGTTTTTATTTTGCTACGGACGTCCTGTTGTACTGCTCAGTACAGGCGACTCCGCCGCGATACGCTGCGCTTGTCAGCTCGGATTCAAGGATCAGTTGTATGCGCTCGAAAAGCTGGCACGGAAAGGTTCGGTACAACGCCCGTTTAAATCCTGGTACACCAACAAACATCTGGATAGCATCAAAACGCAGTGGACCTTTGATACGCTGACCTGAGTTCACGCTCCAGGTGGAGCTTGATCACGCGTACCGGCCCACATCCGACGCGATACAGGACTCGGCTGAAGTTGGGCAGAGTTTTGCGAGCCGCGGCGGCGGATCGTCCGCTGCGCACCAGCCCCCAACGTCTGAGGTTGTTTCGATTCTTTGCCAGTCTACAGGAAGGATGTGAATAAATGCGGGATCTATCGGTATCTCCTTACGACCCGGAATCCCTGTATCCGGGCTGCCCACCGCTGGTCGGAGTATGGCCCTATCCTGTATGACGAACGACATTCGATGGCCGGACAGGCAAAACATCCACCGCGGCTTACACGGCCGTCGCTTGGCCAAGGCCCGCGAGGATCAATCGCTGGGATCGTGTCATATGGCGTCCAACTCCACCAGTCCCAACACCATTCCCACACATTTCCGTGCATGTCGTAGAGTCCAAAATCGTTGGGCTTCTTCCCCGCGACACGGTGTGTCGACCTCCCTGCGTTGCCGCTGTACCAGCCGGCAGCGTCCAGGGCGGGGTCAAGCGGCACACTGTTCATGACGGTCTCGTCTCCTATATAATAGTTTGTTGTGGTGCCCGCCCGACAGGCGTACTCCCATTCCGCTTCCGTCGGAAGTCTGTAACCATCGGCGGTCCAGTCGCAGACCGTAAATATCCCTGTGTCACTATAGCATGGTGTCAATCCCTCCCTTTCCGATAGAGCGTTGCAATATGCCACCGCCTCATTCCAGCTGACCCGTTCCACCGGGAGGTTCTCCCCTTCGAAGTAGCTGGGATTGTATCCCATCACAGCGGTGAACTGCGACTGCGTCACTTCCGTACGACCCATCAGGAAGGACTGAGTGATCGTCACGTTGTGGACAGGTTTTTCAAATTCGCGAGCCCACTTGGATGAATCCCCCATCATAAACGATCCCGCCGGGATCAGCACATACCGGGTGCTATCAAACGCATGGCTGTCCGGCGGTACAGGATCACCGCCCCCATCTCCACACCCGAAACAGGTGCCGCACACAGCAATGATGACAACAAATCCGAGTGTCCAAAACCAGGAGCTATCTACGTTTTTCATTACAGAACACCCCTGATGTACGGTAGCAGAGACTGCATGTTTTCGACACCAATGGTACTATACTGTCCGGAAGATTGCAATACAATTTCAGATCGCCACGCAGAACAATGGCGTACTCTATTCCCTTCTGCTCCGTATTAGCAGATGGAAGCCCGGGAGTTTCTCCCCGAGATACTCGAGGGATGAGCGACCTTTTCATTGAATCAAAACATCACCTTGTCCGCATCCTCATGTTCCCACTTTCGCATGGGTGGCAGTGAGACCCCGATCGTACAGCGATACAGGTTGGCGCGAATTCTTGACCAGCGCGAGGAACATTGACGCCAGTGCCGTGTCTACGTTGTGCGCCCCGGGCTTCCTCATCATGCTCGTCGGTCGGTTTCCTTGCCGAGACAGGAACAGTTCGAGCAGGAACCGCATCTCGAGCACCGCGCAAGGCTGTTGCACGGATCGGCCGTTACATTGTGTAAATGCATGCACGGGAGGCAAATTTCCCATACGGCGACGACCGGTGTAATTTGCTTTCGAGGCGAATGGTGGAAGGAATCGTTCAATCAATTCGGAGGTGGAGATGAAGGCATTGCGTCCGATTCTGGCTGGTACCATTCTGCTGCTCCTCGCAACGGCACTTCAAGCACAGCTCAGCACGCGAACCAGCGCCTACGGGACGAAACCGGGGTACATCGACGATGCGACACTCATTGTCGAACCGCATGGTGCCTACGTTGCGCAAACACTCATCTTGACCTACGGCGACCATGGACAATTCGGCAATTCCCCCGAGGTGGAAATCGATCACCGATTCCGTCTGCCCGCCAACGCCGTCGTGAACGATCTCTGGTTATGGATCAGCAACATTTGCGTGCGTGGCAGGATCATGAGCACATGGTCCGCACGCGCCGTTTACGACAGCATTGTCTCGAGCCATCGCGATCCGGCATTTCTCGCAAAAGATGGCAGCACCTTCGAACTGCATATCTATCCGCTCGCCTCTGGCTCCACGCGGAAGATCAAGCTCATGTTCATCACGCCGACGATTTGGCTGGGCAGCACGGCGGCGGCGGAACTGCCACTGAAAATGCTGATGGATAACAACGCCGATCGGAAACCCCTGCACGTGGTGTTCAAGGCGGCAGAGAAGGTGTGGGGCGAACCGACCATTGAGGAACTCCCCGCAGACAGGTTCGGGGACTGGAAGGATTCCGCAGGCGCTTCCTACAAATCCATGCACCTTGTGGATGTATCGGAACTGACCGGGCTCACTCTCAAATTCAACATGCAATTCCCGGACGGTTCCTACTTCGCCGCGTCAGAGCAATCCAACGACGGGACATATTTCCAATTCGGATTCGATTCAGGAGCGCTCTTTCAGCTACGTATCGATTCCACCGCGAAGCGCCTTCTGCTTGGCCTCGATCTGAGCGGCAGCCATTGCAAAAAGTACTCGACCCTTCTTCAGCCGCTGATACAGCTCTTGAGTTCCGCAGCCAAACCGCAGGACAGCATCAAGTTGTTGGTCGCCGGCGCCAACAAGGTTCGTCACGTGCTACCGGGCTGGATGCCGGGGCAGGCAGACAGCATCGATGCCTGGATACGATCACTTGCGAACAGCGCATGGGGGCAGGAGATTGAGAAGGAGGTCTTTCCACATGTCCTATTCTGCGACGATCTCGCCGTCACATGCTGGGAGTTCCCCAGTTTGGACGACTATGCAACGCACAGCGAGTACTCTGACCTTTTCTCCGCACTACAGCACTTCCACACCGCGGATGTCATCGCCTCGTATAAACAGGGCTATGAGGCATACGAGAGCACGGCCTCTCATTTCGACGAGATCATCGCGCGACTGGACAGTTTCTTCGTACGAGGTGGGAGATTTCTTACCTACTTCGACCACAACCGAGTCCGTGGCGACCAGATTTGCCGACAGTACATCCCGGGGTTGTCAGTGAAGATGATTCCAGAAGCGAATCAAACCTTGCACAGCAACAGGCAGGGCAGCATCGGGAGATTTTTCCCCGAAAGCTTCATGCACGTCAATTTCAATCATCTCACCTATACACCGGATACCTCTGTCATTGTCGAGGTCGCGGACGACCTGGGACGGCCGTACGTCATCTCCAAAAAAATCGCCAACGGCCTGCTGGTGATAAGCGCCCTCTGGGAGTTCCGAGACGATGCCGCTCAAAAAACCGACATCAACGTCGCGCTGCTCGGGCTGAACGCATTCACACCCGCACAGCTTCTCACCGCCCTGCTCGACAGCGTCCGGGCGACCTTCGACCATGATGGTTTCGATGAAGCGATGGTACTGAGCAATTCGGACTCCCTGTTCGAGACTTCGGACGCGCGGGCCTGGACTGCGAACTATGCTGCCCGCTATGCGGGTGCTGCACCGCGGATCCATACGATCAACCTGCTCGACGGCTCGGTGTACAGACCCGCTTCCATCACCGAAGACCGGGTCCAATACCTCGGCTCCGGTTACCTGCTGAAAACGGTGGCAGACACATTTCACGGATCTCATTACAAGCTCGACACCGATCCTTGGATCTCCGTTATAACGTCGAGGAACCGCTATGCCTTTCCTTCCATGGACTCGTTGTCGGTTGTCGTAGCGGTTGACGCGGGGGCGGGGGAGCTACGGCAGGTCATGGAAGTACATCCCGTGCCGAGCGACGGGAATAAGCCGCGCTTCTTTATCGGTGCCGCAAGCACCTCGCACACACTGACGTTCGACGTGCACGCGCGATTTGCGGGTAGCGCCGCTGTGCAGACCGTCCGGGTATCTCTGGATGTGCCCTCCGACACGACAATGATGGATCGGATCGTCCCCATCATGTTGGCCAACGAGAATCTCAACACGCTGTTCCTCACGGCGCCCGAGGATACCGCCGCCATCGTCAACCTCGCGATGAAGCACCGCCTGCTTTGCGATTACACGGCTTTCCTTGTGCTCGACGCCGATACGATCATATACAAGGACGATCCCGACACACAGGATGCCTCTCCCGTACCTGTTTCGGCGACGCTGGATTCTCTCACGATGTCTGTCTACCCGAATCCCTTCTCCGGCAGTGCCACCATTTCGATCAGCGCGCCCAAGCCCTGTGTCGTGCGCGTCGCGGTGTTCGACATGCAGGGCCGCAAGGTCCGCACCATCAGTTGGGACGAACAGGTGTCCGGAGCGAAATCCTATATCTGGGACGGCACGGACGATGAGGGCAACCGTCTCATGACCGGACTGTATTTCATCACTCTCACGGCGCGTGAGGCGGCGGGGACGGGCACGCGGATGATTGTACGCATGGTGGCGCTGCGGGACTGACCGCGACTCCGTATCCTGCGCTCTTGCGGTCAGGCGGGTCACAACATGATCGCGAGCTTCTTTCATGCGGCGGGTCGCGATGGCCCGCCCGCGGTGAAGCGATGGAGGCCCGGTTCGCACATCGCGGAAATATCTCATTCCAACGTTGAGGGCTACGGCACAATGTCATGCGCGGCAATCCGCTGAGGCAGAACGCCTTCCGTGCCGGGAACCGCGACATTGCAAACTTTTCGATAGAAATCGGGTCAACCTACCGCCGAGTCGAGAGCGTTGTCCGCCGATTAACGCAATCTTCAGGAGGTTTTCATTCCGCATTTCCCGGCACCCGGCCGATTGTCGGCTGCGCTGCCGAACGATTGCCACTTCGTCACTGTCCCAGTATCCTTCCCTCTTGAAAGCACGAAAATTATCGTCGCCCCGCGACGGTGTCTGCGCTGGCGCGAGGGGGGTGTGTCGCTTTCGCGGTAGCGTCATATTGCGCATGAGCGGAATAATGGATACTTTGCACCGGATATCCTCATTACCCTTTGTCGCCAGCGCGCGGTATGCGCGGTTGACTCCCGAAGAGGCCCGAACGCTGCTTCGCGATACAACCCTCGTTGCCCAGATGAACACCATTCATAGGAGAGATGTATGAGTGCCTTCCACCGCATTCCCGTGATTGTGACCCTCTTCCTTCTGGCTGCCACACTCGGCGCGCAGACGCGTACCATCACCTTCTCCGGCAAGGAGGACGGCGGCACGCGCACCGTTGTCCCCGACAGCATCCGCATACGCAACGTGACCAAGGGCGTGGACACGCTGCTGGTCGCTCGCACGGTGTTCGACATCGATTGGCTCACTGGTGTCGATGCGCAGGGACGCGCGCTCGACGGCTTCACCCTGGACGTGGGGCCGGATCGTGCGGGTGGCGGTGGCAGTGTCGTCGTGTCGCTTCCCCTGTCCGGCACGCTGCGCCTCAGCGCGTTTTCCATTCTCGGTGCCGAGGTGGCAAGCACCACGGTCACACTCGGTCCCGGTCGCTACAGTTTCCGCTTCGACGCGACGGGTATCGCCAGCGGCACGTATTTCATCAGTGCCGCGATCGGACGGGAGACGCGGACGACGAAGTTGCAGGTATTCCGCGCATCCTCCGCGGGTACTCCCCGATTGCAGTTCGAAGGCACCGCTCCGGCGCCCATGGGCAAGGCGGTGGCGGATCGCTACACCTTCATCGGTTACGCCAGGGGGTTTCATCCGGATACATTGGCGAATATCGAGCCCGTAGCCGGACGTGATTATCCTTTTTCTTTCACCCCCCTGCCCTCCAACGAACTCGTGATCGGTGCACCGCGCGAAGTGGCCTCGGGTACAGTCACATCCCAGGGTGGGACGATAAAAGTTGTCGGCGCAGGTACACCGCTCACCGGCCTGGAGATCGTAGTGCCGAAGCAGGCATTCACCGATGCGCGAAGTTTCACTGTGTCATATTCCCCCATACTCAACCACGGTTTCGACGACAAGGTGAAGGTGCTCTCCCCGCTGATCACCATCTCGAATGGTGGCGGCTATGCGGATTCGGTCATGCTTGTGAAAATCCCCATTCAGTTGCCGCCGGGGTATTTCGCGATGGCTTTTTTCATCGATCGGGACACGCGCACGCTGGAAGGCATTCCCATCATGGCTTTGAACGATGACGCGGTGTACATCGCATCCAAACATTTTTCCATCGATCATCTCGGCATGGCCAAGTCCTCGCTGCGGAAAGTGGCGCGGAACTGGGCGGACGTGCTGGTGCTCGGGGTTCGTACGGGAGATCTGGCTGGAACCATCACGTCCACCTTCACGCCCGGTGTGGATGATTGGGAGTTCATCAACTTCGGCTCGTACCTCGCGCCCGGCGGACATTGCACGGGACAAAGTCTCACCGCGATATGGTACTTCCTCAATAAAAAGCAGCGCTTCAATGCTCCACCGCTGTTCAATCAGATGGACGAAGTGCATGTGGATTCCATGTGGATGGACAATGTTCGCGGATACCGCTTCGCATCGGTGGTGTGGAAAGGGCTGGCATGGAATAGCCGCAGCAACTGGCGGAGAAACCACTTCCAACCCGTCGGCACATCGAAAATCAGTATGGACAGTCTGCATTACCTCGCCTTCGCATTTTCGATACAGAATACCGGACTTCCGCAGCTGACAGAAATCTGGAGACAGGCTGGAAGGGAGTGGTTTGGTCACGCGATGATTGTTTATGGAGTGGATTCCGGAAAGGTTCTCATTGCCGACCCGAATTTTCCCGGAAAAGTCCGAGGCACGCAACTGGAACTTGGCCGCTTCAAACCTTACTCCTCCGCCGAGAAAGCCGGCGAACCTGGCGAGCAATACCCGGAGATTCATTATATCGCGAACTCTGCCATCGTCCCGGTGGGTCTGATTGAAGACAGGTGGCGCGAAACCTTTGCCGGCAGCATCGGTACCGTTCCGCCGAACACCTTTCCCGAGACCGAACTCTTCCTGAAAAGCGGTGAAAGCTCGACCGCCCTTCCCGACATCGTCGAGACAACAACGAACGATGTGCTCGTGTACGCCACCTGCGGCAGTTGCGCCGCAACCTACGACGGAGAGCGCACGCCGATACGGTTGACCGACGAGAACGGGAATTTCATTGCCTGGACGGATGGAACGGGCATGCTACGTATTCCCGCCAAGGCCGGTAGTACGCGGTACGGGTTGACGATATACGGATTCACCAAATCCGATTTCACGGAGAGCGGCTACATCACATTCCGCTGGTTGACGGTGAAGCGCAAAACCTTCGTGGCCGCTTCGGTGAACAGTGGCCCGCTGCAAGGACATTATCGCAACGAGGACAGAACATCGGGGCAGCTCGTGGTGACGTACAGTGATGAACCGGTGGTCATCACCTACCTCGACACCGGTTACGAGATCGGAGTGTACGGTACGTACAGCGGCAATGTGTACCGCTTCGACACCACCTATATCAAAGGTGGCAACACCTTTACCGACCGTATCACCATCGAGCTGGACTCATCCATGGGCATGGTGAAGAACTACACCATACAGCGCATCTACATTCAGCCCGGGAGTTGGACCGACGATATCACCATCAAGGGACAGAACATCCCATTGGAGGCGAACGGCAACACCGAGGAGTATCAGCGCTATCTCTTCACTGGCGAGGAGGTGTGCAAGCATATCACTTCGGTGGTGTACACGTTCCGTCGCCTCGATCGGGATTACACGCAAACGCTGGAGAGTTTCACCTGCCGACCAAATACAAAAATCCAGATCGTGCTCACGAAGCGCTAGTGATCCGCCACAGCACTTCTCTTCGGAGTCGCAATCACAGACACACCCTCCGCGCGGAGGGTGTGTCTGTATTGGATAACTGATACGAGAACGAATTCGGGACTTCGAAGCTGGTGGTACCACCAGCCCCCCATCAGCGATACCTGGAAGCGGAGAAAGCAACGCGCATCACTGCGTCGCGCATTGTTGATGGAAGCGATGCGACTGGCGAGTGTCAACCAAACACTTGTCTGTCCGGGCTGCTGGCACCGTTGGCTAAACAGCCGCCGCGCGACCACTCGACGCGGCGCGCGTTGAACGAGGATCCTACCTCACCCCATACCCCGGAATATCGCGCATGGCTTCGGTGACGGTTTCGCTGCCGCGCGTGTCGAGCTGGTAGCTACTGTCGTCGTTGCGGCGGTACAGCAGGAAGGAGGTGTCGCCGTTCGCGTCGCGCAAGGTGAAGCCCACGAGACGAGGCGCGGCTGTGCGGGGATGCTCCGCGAAGTGCGCATCGAAGCTCGCGAGATCGATGTCGACGACTTCGCCCGACGGAAGCGCGACATCATCGAGGCCGGTCGTTGCGCGCTGATCAGCTTGTTCATGGAACACGAAGAGCTGATCGGTGCTGTAGTCCGTGGTCGTGGCGTTTTCGATGTGCAGGCCGCTGGCATCCACCGTGACATGCAGGAGCGGCGGCGTCTCCTGCGCGCTGGCCATGTGCGCGAGCAGCAGCGTGGCGAGAACAACGGTGCGGATGATCATGCTTCCTCCTCCGGAATGAGTGCGGACATGTTGAGGATATCTATCGCCGATATCCAGCAAAGTAGCACCCTCACTCGTGCCAAGCAAGGCGAGGTTTTGTATGTGCAGGCACGATGCATGTGCGGGCGCGGGGCGTGATGCGCGCACCGCATGCACGCGCACGCCTCCGTGCTTCCCAGACGTGGCACGACAGGCATGGTCACGGTAACGCGTGTCACGGTAACGTGTCAACCGCTCTTTTTTACGGGAATATTTTTCCCTACCTTTCCACGCAACGATTCTTGAAGAGCACCATTTCCCTTCGGCACGTTCGTACTGAATGTGCTCCACCTCGATGATGTGAAGTGTTGATTATAGACGATGAGCACGGGCAACCGGGTTGCATCATATTTACGTATCGGCATCGAGGAGGGCACATGTTTCTCGTTTCGGAATCCCACGACACCAGGTCCGATCTCATTTCGCACAGGCCTTCAAGACACATCCTCCGCCTGACCATCGTCGTCACAGCCCTCTTCCAGTGCATGTTCTTTACAACAAGTTCTGCCCAGAATCCCGGCTGGGACTTTCTCGGCATCCCTCCAAATGCGGGCGCTATCCATCGGCTTATTCAGACTCCCGATCCCTGGAGCGTCATCGCCGGTGCGGATTCGGGAGTATACCGCTTCGAGAATTCCAGCAGAACCTGGAAGCGACTTCTCACCACAACGCACCCCGTGTGGAGTCTGTTGTTGCTTCCGCCCGACACGATATTCGCCGGCACACTTGGAGGAGGCCTCTACCGCTCTGTTGATGGTGGCATCGCTTGGAATTCGGTGAGTGCGTTCCCCCATCAGGATTGCGGCGCGCTGGCGTTGGACGATTCGGGCAATATTGTTGCCGGCTCGAATGATGTGTATGTCAGCCGGGATTTCGGCGACACATGGGAAGCGCTGAACACTTGCCCGAATCAGGGCTGTCGTGTACATGGGTTGAATTTCAGTCCCTATCTGCTCGGAGCAGATCCAGAACGTGGCGATGTGGTTTCACAAGAAGCCGTGCACCGCTTACTTGCGAGGATTCAACCATACACCTCATGGGTACGGACGTTTGGCTGTACCAACGGACTCGAGCATGTGGGACGTATCGCTCATGGCATGGGGATGCACGCTGCGATCGGAGCATGGCTGGACACCGACAGCGTGGCGAACAACACACAGATCGACTCGCTGGTGGCGATAGCCGCGCGCGGTGAGGCGGATATTGCGATTGTCGGGAATGAGTTCCTTCACCTTGATCCTCTGAAAGAAGCGAAGCTGATTGAATGGATCGATACAACGCGAGCGCGCCTGCGGCGCGCCCATGCACCGGATATCCCCGTGACAACGGCGGATACTTACGACAAGCTCCTCAATGCCGCCAGCCTTCTCGATACGGTGGATGTGATCATGGCGAATTGCTATCCCTACTGGGAAGGACGTCACATCGACGAAGCGATTGTCACACTCCATAACGCATCCGCAGCATTGCGCAATCGCAGCAATGGAAAAACCATCATCATCTCGGAAACCGGCTGGCCCACCTGCGGAGAGACGAAAGGAGCTGCTGTTCCAAGTCTCGAAAATGCGATTCGGTATCACCGCGAGGTGGTCACCTGGTCACGCGTTAACTCGGTCCCGGTATTCCACTTCGAGGCATTCGATGAGCGATGGAAAGTCGCCAAGGAAGGCCAGCGTGGTGCTTGTTGGGGCTTGTTCGACGAGCATGAGCAACTTAAACCGGGCATGGACACCCTCTTCGCCTGTTCGGAGACCAACAACACCTGGTCACCAGACACGATTCCCTGCGGAGCACCCGGTATTCCGATGGTACATCTGACGTTCATCCCACCGTGGAAAGCTAACCCCGCCGAACTCATTGGACGCGTGTGGCATGTGAATCCTCAGGACTACCGAATCGTGGTGTACCTCTATGCGTGGCACAGTCAGTGGTGGAGTAAACCATGGGCTGACAGTTTGATCCTGGAGATCGATCCGGCGGACTGTTCGTTCCGTTGCCCGATCACGACGGGTGGCGTCGATCATTTTGCTACGAGATTCGCCGTGTTCCTGATTCACAAGAGTTTTACTCCGGATACCTGTCTCCCATGCGTGGATTCCATTCCCCGAAGGATGTACGATAGTTCAGCGGCCTATGTCGAGTATGACCGGGATCCCTGTGGATATTTTCGCTCGCTGCTCGTCCGCTCCGATCTCATACTCGCCGGTTCGGAAGCGGCAGGCATTTTTCGAACGACCGACCGCGGACAGCATTGGTCCCGACAGGATGACCCGAAAACCGAACCCAGTGCGGTACTGGATATCATAGATCGGGATGACATGGGGACATTTAAAACCGCGCAGTGGGAAGGCATAATTCGGGGTGATTGGGATGGCGCGGTGTGGCATGGCGCACTGCCGAGTCAATTCAAGACGGGTTGGATGGATAGCGATGTAACACCCGACGGATGGTCCATGCAACTTGCCGCAGCCACGAATCATGGTGTGCGTATCGCGACAGATCAAAACAATATTGAGTTCAATGAAGCCGGACTGCAGGTCACTCAGACGACCGCAGTGGCATTCTCCCCGCTTGTGACGGATAGCACCATACTGCTCTACGTGGGAACCGCCGATACAGGTGTGTATCGCACAATGAGAATGATCAACGATGCGGAGAGCCCCGTCGCATTTCCAACATCCATGGAAATCGGAAGGCCGTATCCCATGCCAGTCAAATCCGTGGTGACAATCCCGGTACGAATAGTCCGACCAGGTACCGTCCGCATCGAGATCGCTGACGCGCTCGGCAGGACGGTTGGCACGGTGTTCGATGGCTACATGTCGTCATCATCCTCGACGTTGCAATGGGATGCGAGAGGACGAAGCCCGGGGCTGTACTTCCTACGCATGATCTCGCGCAACAACACTGCAGTGGCACGGATATTGGTTGTGCCGTGGTAGGGTCCGCGTGTGCTGCGACATCCATCGAACAAACAGCGGGGCTCCATGGCCCCGCCTTCCTATTATGCAGCGGGCAAGGTAGCTGCCATTCCCATGCATTCCGATCCATACATACTCGATACCGACACTTTTCGAGATGGACATTCACGCAGACCGAGCAGTCACGATGGCGAAGCAACTATCTCGGGGACTCGAACAGGACACTGATGCTCCGCCTCTCGTGAATGCGGCGAATCGCCTCTCCGAGCAATGGCGCGATGGATACAATTTCCAGTTTACTCGAGCGAAAGGCACGCACCGACTCAACGCTATCAGTGCAATACAGGCGCTCGATCGGACTCGCTTCGAGTTTCGCGATGCCCTCCTCGTTGAAGAGGCAGTGTGTGATCGCCGCGACGATTCTCCGCGCTCCAAGGTCTCGCAAGCGTTTCGCCGCCTCGATGAGTGTTCCACCTGTGGTGGAAAAATCGTCAACGATCAGCGCGGTTTTATCCTTCACATCGCCAATGATTTCGTACACCTCCGCACGCTCGTCGTGTCCCTTTCGACTCTTGTTGGCAATGGCGAGTGGTAGACCCAACGTTTCGGCATAGGATCGCGCGGTTTTGACAAAACCGACATCTGGCGAAACGACGACGGAATCTTGATCCAGTTCCTTCGCAAGTGCTTTGCACAATGTGGGGTACGCACGCAGATCGTCCACCGGAATGGTAAAAAATCCTTGAATCTGCGGAGCGTGAAGATCGAGAAAAACGATGCGGTTCGCCCCCGCTGCCTGCAGCGCATCGGCACACACCCGGGCACGAATCGAGACGCGAGGCTCATCCTTCTTGTCACCCTTCGCATAAGCGAAATATGGGACGAGAATGGTGACCGACGCTGCACTGGCGCGCCTGAACGCATCGACCCAGAAAAGGAGTTCCATGAAATTGTCGTTCACTGGATAGGCAGTAGACTGCACAAGAAAAATGTCCTTCCCACGAACATTCTCACGTATCCGAACGAAGATGGTCCCTTCGGAGAAGTGTATGACATCCTTCTCACCTTGTCGCACTCCGAGGTGCTCACTAATCGCGGTTGTCAGGTATGGACTTCCAGTACCACCAAAAATAGAGATCGAGTCATCGGGATGCATCAAGTATTCCTCCTTCTCGTTCTGGAATGTGCTCCATCATACAAGCACGCCATGGACTCCACTCCCAATTTAAAGCTCGGCGAGTGGAGATGACTGCTCTCCGCGCTGCTCACATGAATCTTCAAAAACAATGTTTGTCTGGCATAATCCAGCCGTTCATTTCTCAGTAGTTAATCAATCGCTGTAAAAATGGTGGCAGGTCCTCAAAGCGACGCACAATGCGCCTGACCCACCGTTCACACTGTTCCCATGGATCGGATAGATCGAGATAATCCTGGCTCTCGGAGACGACGACTGAGGTCCAGGATGCACTCGCCGTCGTTCCTGCCGCGTGCATGTCGAGGATGGCTTTACCTCGTATATCACTCCGCGTTCCGGTCTCGGGAGGATGACGCAAGGCGGCGTTGATTTCTTCATCGCTTATGAGGCGGTGCCGTAGCAGTCCCGCATTGTCAAGACGACGGAAGAGTCCGTCATCACCCAGTGTATGGTAACCAATATCCAAGCGGATCAGATCAATAATGTTGTTGATGATTCCGTGTAAATCCGGTGACTCGTTGAACGTGGCCTGATGGATGGCGAATGTGTCAGGATAAAGATGCCGGAGAAAACCTTCACTCATGTTTCGCAGGATAAACACCGGAATTCTGCTCGCATGGATAGCGGACCACCAGAGATTGATCTCGCCCCAACGTCGGCCGTGATTCGAAAGATAGTCGCTGAACAACCTTCTTTTGATGAAGAAGTCCAGCATCAGCGAAAGGCGGTCGTGTGGATCACCCGATTCGATGAGAGACAGAACGTGATCGAGGCGCTCCAGCGCTTCGTTTGCGTAGGAGGGAAGCGCGTGTTGATACTTCTCGAGAACGGCAAAATAGCGGCGCTGAACCTCACACGGCGTGAGCCGATGATACCGGTCAATCTGCACGTGTGATGATGGGTGATCAGAAATCGAGCGAAACAGCTGTGTACTGTTAGTGATACAGATATCATCGACGAAAGAAACGCCGAGATCAATCAAGTGCATTACCATGACTGTGATTGCGGAAAGATACATGCCAAGCTCGGACATCAGACTATCGTCCATCTCGAGATGTTGTCTACGATAAAACGGATACGCCTGACCACAAAGACTCTCATCGCGTTGAGACACAAGCGAGAGTTCGTAAGGAGCGCCACACTCCTTTCGTATATGCGCTGAGCGCTGAAACACTGCGATCGAGGAACAGGTGGGATCGTGTGAGAGCGTTCCAGCCCCAGAGTACACTCGGGTGATCAAGAATGGAACGAGTTGCTGTCGCAAGAAGCCCAGAGATATCCTTCGATGCATCAACACCGACCGATGCATCCCTTGCGTGGTTTCGCCACGTGTATACCCGTAATCCCTGTTGTTCTTGATCAATGCGCAGCGTTCGTACGGCCTCTCGTCAGTGACGCTTTTGACAACGCGCTCGAGCATTCGCTCGATAGTTCTCTCGTAAATGACCGCTGAACGGAGATCCTGCACTTCCGGTGTGGCAACTTCGATTCGATGTCCTCGCTCACGACAAAGCTGGCCACCCCAGGAGAAGAACCTCCCATGCGGCAGATCGGCACTCGGAAGATGCGGGTAGTCTCCGAGCTTGCCGTACAGATGCTTGATGAAACGCTCACGCGTTTCATCAAGCGAATCCATGGAACACGTTGGTTCCACCGACTGGCACTGTATCGCGAATTCGATTTCCGAACCGAACAGAGGCATGGCGCAATCGTGCTCCCTGCCTTCTATTCGGCCGAGATGCGCTGACGCAGGCCTCGGTACATCACCGTGGAATCAGCCTCCCCCAGGTAATTCGATATCATATCCTTTTCAAGAGCGCGCTGGGCTTGAAGATCCGGCACCGGCGGCTGCGTTCTGGAAGGTGGGCGCTCCAGAGCAACCGTAAGTGGTTCACGCATCTTCATCCCGTGCTTCGTTGCCTCCGGAATGACAGCTGTTTCATCGAAGAATTCGGTCATGATCGAGGCTCCTGTGTATGTGTATTGCTGTGGGTATCATGGATCGTGAGTTCATGGGATCGCAGCGTGGCACAATGGGTGAACATACGTTCGCAGTTCTCCCACAAGCGGTCCGCCGCGTACATGCATTCTGTGCGATGCAGAGTTGCGATGGGATAGCGTACCTGAATCCCAAGCCGACCACGCTGCAACGCAAGTCGGACTCCGCCACTTGACGACGCATTGTACTGGAGTATGAAGAAAGCGAGCCTCGATCGCGCGCGCGGGTTGAAGTGGGCGATGTGGATCCCGCTTGGGATTGAGAACGTAATGCTGCTCCCTTGGAAATGCGCAAGAATCGAGTACTTCTGTTGATCCACAGCTATACAAGGCTGAATGGTGTACTCAACGTCGTCGAGAGCGTTTTCCCCTGGCTCCGGGGTGATGCGCCATGCCCTTTCCGCTGCGGCCATGTGCAATGCATGAAGCGCTTCGATGTTTTGATCGCTGTCATCGTACCTTTCGATCAGGGACAAGCGCTTTCCAGCCATTACGCCAAGGGAGTCTTCTATACAGGATTGCACAGCCTGTTCCAGATCCCGAGCGCGTCGCTGGTCATAGCGGGGAATTTCGCCTCGCACTACAATTCGTAAGTCAGCATCCAATCCAACCCGGACCAAGGGGTAACGTTGACTGAGCAGAACCAGCGCCCAGAGAATGTCCTTTCGAGGAAACGATTCCCTCTGGAAGCACGCGGTAATTCCGACTTCCACATCCCCAAAAGCGACCGTGGTCGATTCGAGCATACTCGTTCCGATGGTATGCTGGGAATGTGAGCAATTCTCATGTCAAACTCAAATCCATCTCTTGCATCGCACCTTGATAGCTGCCCTTCCCACGGGAAAACTGGTCACAGGATCCGTCTTCAATCAAGCCGTACTGTGTGAGTAATCATATCACAAAAGTTTGCAGGGCTGACCGGGCAACTGTAAACCATCTCAGTTTTCGTCAGAGATGGCGTCTTCCTGATCTTGATAGGATTGCATTACGAGAGCATTTCGCTTTCAGCGGAAGGAGATTTCGAGGCGGCAGACAAAAAAAAGCTCCCCTCGGCGTGCCCAGGCCAAGGGGAGCTAGAATGAGGTGAGCAGTTCTAGAAATCAAACAAATCGCTGAAGAAGTCCTTCTTCTTGCGCTTGCGCTCGTGGTAGTGGTAGTCGTCGTCGCGGTGCGTGGAACGCGGGGCTTCGACGGGTCGGGGATCGGCGCGACGCGGGTCCGGCTGCGATGGCGGCTCGGGCTGAATGTCGTCGAGCGAGCGTTCGATGATTTTATCCAACTCTCCCCTGTCAAGCCAGATACCGCGGCAGGACGGGCAATAATCGATCTCGATTCCCTTGCGCTCGGCGATCTGCAAGGCGGTGTCGGCACATACGGGACATTTCATACTTCCTCCGGATTTCCATTGATGGCGTTGGTCACTTCAGCGCAACATCGGAAACGGGGAGGCGGGTTCCTTTTGCCCGAAGCGCGGGCGGGTTCCGCATCCACAACGACGCGCCGGCATGTCGTTCTGTAATCGATTTGTAATGTCCTGCACTTGTGTGGTGACGCTCACGGCAGTAGTTTTCCCGAAACATGCGCGCATCGCGTCGATTCGCAGGAAATCCGTTTTTTCCGGAGCTTCCCTTTGTTCAAGTCAACACCCGGTCATCGCGTTCTCTTTCGTCTGATGCTCATGGCATTGCTGTGCGCCATGCTTCCAACTTCATCCGCCCTGACGCAGGTGCTGACCGTGGGTTCTGCACTGCAACGGGATGATATTCCGGGAACGCTGCTGCGACCCGAGGCGAAACTGGCCTGGCCGCTCGCCGATCATCTCGTGTCGCGCACAGCGTTGCGGTCAGTGCTGGGAGAACAGTCCGATTTTCAGGGACTGCCGCGCATCGTCACCTCGCTACACACGCTGGATCAGGAGGTGGAATTCCGCTCTCCAGCTGACGCCATTGCGATCATGCTGGGCGGGAGTCTTTCGGCGACGAGGCGCGTGCTCGTGGGAGATGCGCGCTTCGCGCTGCGGTATCATGGACAATGGCTGTCGGATTTCACCGGTAGCGGCATCGACACACGCATCGAGGCGGAAGCGGGCCGCGCGCGCGATGTGAGCGTGGTCACCGCCGTGGACCGCAATGTGAGCAGCGACTACGTCCGCATGGAAATGGGGATGTCCTACGCCGCACGGCTGCACGCGGTGCTGCATGCCACGCGCCACTGGATGAACGACGGTAACCGCAAGGACGCCGCCTACGCCTATGTGTTGCTCGATGTGCTGCGGGAACCGCTGCTCTCGCTGGGCTACGCCTGGTCGTGGGCCGACAGCGAGTGGTCCACCTGGCGGGCCACCGGCACACGCTACGATCCGCGCAGGCGCCTGTACTCCTGGGATTTCAGCTACCATCCCTACTTCACTCCGCTGAAGGAGCGCGGCCACACCGCCCTGCTACTGCTGCAATGGCCGCTGGCGGAAGCGGTAACGCTGCGTGGCAAGGCCTCGATTCCGTTGTGGTCGGCGGGACGCCTGAAGTGGCTGCCCGCGAGCGGCGCCCTGCCGTGGCCGTATGATTTCGATGCGACCTACGAGATCCGGGATATACTCGCCACGCAGTACGAGGCGGGTGTGTTCGTGCAACTCGATGAACGCTTCGCGCTCGACCTCGGCGCGGAGTATTTTCGCAAACCCTACTATCGCTATGGCGCGGGACACTTGACCGTGCTGGTCAATCTCGCTCCGGCCGAATAGCTCGGGCGCGACACATAGAGCCATGAAGTTTATGAAAAAAGCTACACGCATCGCTTTTCCATCATCCATACCATCGCCGGCACGGCGGGAGGAGGCAGCATGATCGTGGTCATTCTGTGCGGCGGACGCGGCACACGCATTCGGAATGTGTCGGAGAGTATTCCCAAGCCCATGTTGCCAATCGGTCCGCAGCCCATTCTCTGGCATATCATGAAGCTCTACGCGCATCACGGCGTGAAGGATTTCATCCTCTGCCTGGGGTACAAGGGCTGGAAGATCAAGGAGTATTTTCTCAACTATTACGCGATGACGACAGACTTCACGCTCGATTTGCGCAATGGCGCCTCGGTGGAGTTCCACGGCCAGCGCGACACGGATTGGCGCGTCACCTTGGCCGAGACCGGCCTGGACAGCATGACCGGGGCGCGGCTGTGGAACGTGCGCAAGTATCTCGAAGGCGAAGAGCATTTCTGCCTCACCTACGGCGACGGCGTGGCCGACATCGACATTGGCGCGAGCATTGCCTTTCACAAAGCGCATGGCAAGGTTGCCACCATCGCTGGTGTGCACCCGGCGGGGCGCTTTGGCGAGATGCATTTCGAAGGCGATCAGGTGTCGCATTTCCACGAAAAGCCGAACATCACCGAAGGCCGCATTAACGGTGGCTTTATGGTGTTCGACGCCAAGCGCGTATGGGATTATCTCTGGCCCGAGGAGCAGTTGAGTCTAGAGGCCGAGTCGCTTCCCGCCATGGCGAAAGCGGGCGAGATGATGGGCTTCCGCCACGACGGCTTCTGGCAGTGCATGGACACCGCGCGCGAATACGAAATGCTTAACGCGATCTGGCGCGGAGGCAAGGCGCCGTGGAAGGTGTGGGACTGAGCGATGGAACACGCGTTCAAGCAGTACTACGAAGGCAAGCGCGTGCTGGTCACGGGCGACACGGGCTTCAAAGGATCGTGGCTGAGCATTTGGCTCAGGGAGCTCGGCGCCGACGTCACGGGCTACGCTCTCGAACCTCCGTCCGAGCCCAACAATTTTTCCATCTGCGGCCTGGCCGGGAAAATCCGTCACGTGCACGGCGACGTCCGCGACCTGCCCGCGCTGATGGCGGTGTTCGAAGAAACGCAGCCGGATGTCGTGTTTCATCTCGCCGCGCAAGCGCTGGTGCGCTATTCGTACGAGGTTCCGCGCGAGACATTCGAAACCAATGTGCTTGGTACCATCAACGTACTCGAAGCCGTGCGCAACACGCCGTCGGTGCGCACGCTGGTGGTGGTGACCAGTGACAAATGCTATGAGAATCGCGAACAGGTGTGGGGCTACAAGGAAAACGACCCGATGGGCGGCGACGATCCGTACAGTGCCTCGAAGGGTGCGGTGGAAGTACTGTTCCGCTCCTATCTGAAATCCTTCTTTCTGCATCGCGAGGGTTTCGGCGGCGTGAGCGTGCGAGCCGGCAATGTGATCGGCGGAGGCGACTGGGGCCGCGATCGTATTGTGCCCGACTGCATACGCGCGCTGCGCGAGGGACGTGCCATCGATGTGCGGAATCCGCTGGCCATTCGTCCCTGGCAGCATGTGCTCGAACCACTGAGCGGCTATCTCTGGCTTGGCACACGCGTGCATGAGGATGTGGAGCGGTTTTCCGGCGGTTGGAATTTCGGTCCGGCGGACAGTTCCGCCAAATGCGTGCGCGACCTCGTGGCGGCCATGATACGCGAATGGGGCGACGGGGCCTGGCGCGATTTGTCGGAACACAACGACCATCGACTGCATGAAGCGGGATGGCTGCGCCTGAGTTGCGACAAGGCCCATTTCATGCTGCCGTGGTCGGCGGTGCTGTCCTTCGAGGAGACCATGGCGTTGACCGTGAAATGGTATCGCTACTTCCACGAGTATCGCGACACCAACATGTATCAGTACTGTGTGCATCAAATTCGCGAATACACAAAACTCGCTCGGGACAAGGAGCAGCTGTGGGCCATTTGACGCATGAGTACGGACAGGGCATGACGCGGGAGGATCTTCCGGCGCTCGATGACCGTCGCGTACTTCTCACCGGCGCCACGGGCTTTCTGGGCCGGCACGTGCTTCGGGCACTGCGCTTGGCTGGCGCGGCGGTGTGTGCGACGCATCTGCCTTCGGAGCATCCCCAGTTCGAGAGCGGTGTATCCGGTATTTCTCTCGACATCACCGACCACGACGCCCTGCGCACCTTGCTTGCGGAATTGCAGCCCGACACCATTGTACACTGCGCGGCACACATGGGCAGCGAGCGCAGCTACGCTTTCGCCGAAACAGCAATGCGCGTGAACTTCCTGGCCACGCACAGCATGCTGCTGGCGGCGGGCGATGGCATCGCCGGATTGCGGCGCATTGTGCTGATCGGTTCGGCCGAGGAGTACGGCGATGCGACCGAATTCCCTCTGCACGAGGACATGCCCGCGCGCCCGGTGTCGCCCTACTCGGCGTCGAAAGCGGCCGTCACGCAAAGCGCCATGCTGTACCACACACTGTTCGGTCTGCCCGTCACCGTGCTGCGCCCGTTCATCATCTACGGCCCGGAGCAAGCACCGTGGATGATGCTGCCGCAACTGATCCGCCATGCGCACGACGGACGGGATTTTCCCATGACGCCCGGCGAGCAGACGCGGGATTTCGTCTACGTGGAGGATGTTGCGCGCGCCATACTTCTCGCCATCGCGGTGGAGGAAGCAAGCGGACAGATTTTCAACATCTGCTCGGGAGAAGAGCGCAGCATACGCTCGGTCGCGGAAGAGACCGTGCGCCTTATGGGCAATCCCGTGCGCCTCGACATCGGCGCCCTCCCCTACCGCAGCAACGAGGCGATGCGACTGGTGGGCAGCAACGACAAGGCGCGGCGCATCCTCGGGTGGACGTCGCGCATCCCATTCGACGAGGGCCTGGTCCGCACCATCGATTGGTACCGCCGGAACGGTTTCGGCGAGTGAAGGTGAACTGTTGTTCTTTTTTCCAGAAAGCACGCTCCGCATGAACGCATCGATATTCGCCCTGTTCTTCCTTTTTCTGCTTTCGAGCGCGTCACAAGCGCAAAGCGCGTTTCGCAATGCCACGGCGGATTTCGACAAGGGAGATAAACTGTACTCCGAGGAGCGCTACAAGGAAGCGCTGCGCGAATACCAGCGCCTGCCCGTTTCGGTCGAAGCACACAAGCGCATCGGCGCGGCACAGATCAAGTTGTGGGACATGAACGCCGCCATCGCATCGCTGCGCAAGGCGGTGGCCCTGGCCGAACGTGACAGCGAAGCGCTGGCGTTGCTCGCGGAAGCACTGAGCTGGAAGGGCGACTTCGATGAAGCGTCGGCGCTGTACCGGCGCTCACTCGCCGACAAGACCGCGCCGGTGTCGGTGCGTCTCGGCTATGCACGCACGCTCTCCTGGTCGAAGGACATTGACGGCGCGCTGGAGCAGTACCGCATCGCGACGCGGGAATTCCCCCGCAACCTCGATGCGCACATGGGCCTGGCCGAGATGTTGAGTTGGAAAAAACAATTCGATGCATCCATCGAAAGTTACCGCCGCGTGGCGGAACTCACGGATATTTCCGCATACAAGAGCGTGGCGTTGTCCCGCGTGGGGAAAGTGCAGACCTGGAAAGGCGACATGAAGGCCGCAAAGGAGACGTACCAACGCGCACTGAGATTGAATGCGAAAAACCCCGACGCGATGTTCGGTCTCGGCGAATTGCATGAGTGGGAGGGAAATTACCCGGAAGCGAAAGCCCTTTACCAGCGCATACTGCAAGCGCAGCCAGAGCACAAGGCGGCGAAGGCGAAGCTGATGCAGTTACTGTGGGTGAAGTGAGCATGGCGCTATCCGCTCGCGTGCCGGATGACCACGCCATGCCCGTACCGGGCCGAGCGGCGAAGTTGTTGCTGCACGTGCTGGTGTTCGCCGCGTTTCAGAGCATGCTGTTCTTCGCGCTGTGGTGGTTCGATCCAGGGCACACCAAGCACCTCGTTCTCTTCGTGCCACTCACCATCGCCACATTCTGGCTGTTTCACGAATCCTTCATCTACTGGTTTTATTTGCTCGGCATGCGCGCACCGCGGCATCGCACCGCCGCCGAGGGCCTGCGTGTGGATGTGTTTACCACCGCCGCGCCGGGCGAACCATTGGACATGTTCGCCCGCTCACTTCCCGCGCTCGTGGCCATGCGCTATCCGCATCGCAGCTACCTGCTCGATGGCAGCGGCAGTGCGGAATTGCGCGCGCTGGCGGAATCGCTGGGGATGGAGCGCATCGACTGCACGGATGTGGGAGGTGCCAAGGCCGGCAAGGTGAATCATGCGCTGGCGCGGACCTCGGGTGATATCGTGCTGGTGATCGATCCGGATCACGTGGCGCGGGAGGATTTTCTCGATCGCGTACTCGGGCATTTCGACGACGAGCGTGTGGGTTTTGTGCAGGTCGTGCAAGGCTATCACAATCAGGGCGCGTCGTTTGTGGCGCGCGCGGCGGCGGAGCAGACCTACGGATTCTACGGTCCGATTCTCATGGGCATGCATGGCTACGGCTCGCCGATTGTGATCGGCGCGAACTGCACATTCCGCCGCGCGGCACTGGATTCGATAGGCGGACATGCGGTGCATCTCGTCGAGGACTTCGTAACCTCGCTGCGCCTGCACGCGCGGGGTTGGCGATCGGTGTATGTTCCGGACATCCTGTGCCGGGGATTGGTGCCGGAGGATCTCGGCGCGTATTTCTCGCAGCAGTTGAAATGGGCGACGGGCATGTTTCGCGCCTTGTTCACGCAGCTGCCGAAGCATGTGGGACAACTGCGCGGGTGGCGCGCGCTGAGCTACGTACTCAGCGCGACGTATTATTTCAACGGCGTGCCGATGTTGATCAATCTGCTTCTGCCCATCATCTTTCTGTTCTCAGGATGGTGGGCGGTGGAAATGCCGATCAAGGGATACTTCGCCCATCTGCTTCCCTTTGTCGCGAATTTCCTGTTGCTACATCTCGTCGCGCAGCGCTGGATGCGCCACCCATCCGAACGCGGACTGCAATGGCGCGGCGCCCTGCTCAAGCTGGGGAGCTGGCCGGTGTACGTGCTGGCTTTGCTGTATGCCATTGCGGGTGTGAATGTCCCCTATCTCCCGACGCCGAAAACCCGCGGTGTGCGCGGGAGCGCCTGGCTGGTGCTGCCGCATGTGGCGGTCATGCTTCTTTCGCTCGCGGCCTTGCTGTACGCATGGCAATCACCCCTACGTGATTTCGATGGCACGCGCTTGATGATGTTCTTCGCCGTGTTGAACATGCTGTTGCTCGCGCCGTTCCCGCTGATCGCGGTACTGGAGCGCCTCCGCGCGAGGGAGCGTGCCGCATGAATAAGCGACGCATCCCCGTATTGCTTGTGCTGCCCGCGTATCTCGCGGCCTTGTGGCTCGCCTTTCCCCACTTCGATACGCTGTACACCGATGGAGTCAGTACGGCACGTGTTATGATCGGACGACTCGCGATGAGCGCGGGAGTGCTCCCCGAACACGACGGTCTGCTGCTTGGCGTGTATCGTCCGGAGTTGCCCTATGCAATGAGCACACTGCGCGGCATGGAGGGACGCATTGGCAAGCGCTTCGACATCATCTCTTTCTACACCACCTGGGGCGACCGCGAGGAGGATCAGTTTCCTTCCGCGCTGCTGCGCGCGGTGGATGAGCACGGAGCGGTGGCGATGATCACCTGGGAGCCATGGACAACGGAGTTCGCCATCAATGCCGGACGCGACGGCGATGCGCTGCGCACCGATCTCGCGGAGATCAGCTCGGGGCGCTACGATGCGTATATCCGCGCCTGGGCACGGGAAGCAGTGGTGTACGGCAAGCCGTTTTTCCTGCGCTTCGCGCATGAGATGAACAATCCGCAGTATCCCTGGTCCACGGCGGCGGGCAACGCCGCGGAGGAATTCATCCGCGCGTGGCGGCATGTGTGGAGCATATTCAACGACGTTGGCGCGCGCAATGCGATCTGGGTGTGGTCGCCCAAACGGGAGGCCCCGCGCGAACTGTATCCCGGCGGCGCGTATGTGGATTGGGTCGGCACGGGCGTGTTCAACTACGGCACACGCGGCGAGGCCTGGTACGATTTCGAGTACCTTTTTGAAAATGTGTACCGCGCTGCCATTGCTTACGACAAACCGGTGATGCTCGCCGAGCTCGCCAGCGTGAACAGCGGCGGCAGCAGGCCGAATTGGTTCAACGATGTCTGGCGAAAGCTTCCCTCGCAGTATCCCGCGGTGCGCGCGGTGGTGTTGTACGACAATCCCGTGGATCGCACCCTGCCGGGACAGGAAATCGACTGGTCCATTCTCGAAGACGACGCAACAATGCAGACTATTTCATCCGCTATCACACAGCAGGTATTCCGCAAATGACCACACGTATGCACATACTCCACCTCACCATTGCGGGCGCCATCGCCCTGTTTTCCGGTACCAGCGTCTTCGCTCAATGGCAGGCGAACGGCGTGGCCGCCTGCGCCGCACAGGGCGAGCAATTGCACGCGGTGTGCGGTGGCGAGGGCCAGGGCACAGTGACGAGCTGGGATGATTACCGCAACGGTACCGGAGATATTCTCGCGCAGAAGCTGGACGCGCTGGGCAATGCGCTGTGGCAGGCCAACGGCGTGCTCGTATGCGGCGCCTCCAATCATCAACTCGCGCCAGTGCTGTGCGGCGATGGAGCCGGAGGAGCGATTATCGTGTGGGAGGATTATCGCGCGGGCCTGTCGGCGGGAGACATTTACGCGCAGCGTGTATCGTCGAGCGGTCAGACGCTGTGGAGCGCGAATGGTGTGGCGGTGTGCACGGCATCGGGTGTGCAAATGCGTCCGGTGATCGCCAGCGATGGTCAGGGTGGCGCATTCATCGCCTGGGAGGATTATCGTGGCAGCAGTGCCAATGTGTACGTGCAGCGCATCGACGCATCGGGTGCGGCGACATGGAGCGCCAATGGCATTCCGGTGGCCACGGTGCAAGGTGCGCGCTACGTGCCCGCGATCGCCGCGACGAATGGTGACGTGGTCATCGCCTGGGAGGAAAACCGCAGCGGCAGCGAATTCGATCTCTACGCGCAGCGGCTGAACGCCGGCGGTACCGCGCTCTGGGGCGGCGACGCACTGGCCATTTGCACCGTCACCGGTGTGCAGGCGCAAATCGCCGCGGTGGCTGACGCCTCGGGCGCGGTGTATCTGGCCTGGCAGGACTATCGCTCCGGCAATCCCGACATGTACGGTCAGAAATTGGGAAACGGCGCCGTGCTGTGGTCGGCCAACGGTGTCTCCGTCTGCAGCGCATCCGGTACGCAGGAGGAGCCCGCTATCGTGGGCGATGGCGCGGGGGGAGCGATTGTGGCCTGGGCGGATTATCGAAGCAATCAGGGAAATATCCACGCGCAGCGCATCGGCGCGCAAGGCGCGGCACTGTGGATGAACGACGGCATCGCCGTCTGTGCCGCACAGGGTACGCAGCACGCCCCCGGCATATCTACCGATGGCGCGGGTGGCGCCGTGATCGCCTGGGCGGATTACCGTGTCGCGGCGGGTGATGTGTATGCGCAGCGTGTGGATGCGAATGGCACCGCCATCTGGACAGCGAATGGCGTCGGCGTGTGCACCGCCAGCGGAACACAGATGGATCCCGTGCTCGCTGCCGACGGCGGCGGTGGAGCGGTGGTGCTGTGGACGGATTACCGCGGCGGTGCCGGCGATATTTTTGCTCAGCGCATCAACCAACACGGAACACCGCTTCCTGTGACTCTGGAGCTGTTCAGCGCCGAGCGCATCGATGGCGATGTGCTGTTGCGCTGGCGCAGCGGTGCGGAGTGGAATGTGCTGGGCTACGAAGTGCATTCATCGAACGGCGATGGAACATGGCGCCTCGAAGGCTTCGTTGCCGCGCTGGCGCATAACGGCGCATCGTACGAATTCCGCGTGCTTGCGCCCACGGCCGATCGTTTCCGCTTGCGCATCATCGACACCGACGGCAGTGAGGATTTCGGTCCGGAATTGCGGGTGAACTCGATGCCGATTTCGATACTGTCGGAGTTGACCACGCATCCCACACCCGCGCACGATCATGTGAATCTGAGTTTCGAAGCTCCCCCGGGTCTCCCCTTGCACATCAGCATTGCGGATATCGCCGGACGGAATTACGTTTCAGACACGCACCTGTTCAGTAGCGGCGGTCGGCAATGGTGGCGTGTTTCGCTCGCGGGATTGCCGCCCGGGACGTATCTGCTGCGGGTGGCCTCGCCTTCCGCGCAGCGGCAGCGATTGATCGTCGTCGCGCGTTGACACCCCGGCAGCCTTCCGGGATTTATCTGTGCTAATCTGCGTGTAATCTGCTCTGAAAATAGTGTCGCTGCCTGCATCATGCGCTTCTGCGCGGTAATGAGTTGAGTAAAGAGTGAAGAGTAAAGAGGAAAGTTTGACGGAAGTCGCCCGAAGCCAAACCGTACTTCCGCTGCCCTCGCAGTCAATCGACG
>Ga0208462_1000512_pt1 | contig 38850 bp, 29 predicted proteins | sample AD_SCU001_MetaG_FD_184452 | JGI IMG/M metagenome (GOLD analysis project Ga0208462, IMG submission 184452) | Active sludge microbial communities of municipal wastewater-treating anaerobic digesters from China - AD_SCU001_MetaG (SPAdes) (version 2) | ecosystem: Engineered > Bioreactor > Anaerobic...
CTGCTCCTCAGTCAGGTTTCAACCCTTGATTTGATGGATTGATGGATAGAGACTCAAACACGCCTGCCCACTCCCACCACTCTTTTTTTGTTTCAACCCTTGATTTGATGGATTGATGGATAGAGACATTTCAGTAATCTGTAGGAGGGGGACATGAGCGAAAGTTTCAACCCTTGATTTGATGGATTGATGGATAGAGACACCCGGGAATCAAGGATATGCTTTATGGAAACCCCGTTTCAACCCTTGATTTGATGGATTGATGGATAGAGACGACACGATTTCAGGGAAGAGAGTCTTAATGTCGTTGTTTCAACCCTTGATTTGATGGATTGATGGATAGAGACTCAATTAGTTCACCTGTGTTTTTATGGGTATTGATGTTTCAACCCTTGATTTGATGGATTGATGGATAGAGACGGATGGGCTTGATTATGCTTTGATACAGTGAGGAAAGTTTCAACCCTTGATTTGATGGATTGATGGATAGAGACTAGCCAAGAATATACTTCTCGAATATGGCACTGGTGTTTCAACCCTTGATTTGATGGATTGATGGATAGAGACCACGCTATAAGCACTTCTCTATCACGCTCTATATCAGGTTTCAACCCTTGATTTGATGGATTGATGGATAGAGACGCTGTTACAGGTGCTACGAGCTATGAGCTGGATGTGTGTTTCAACCCTTGATTTGATGGATTGATGGATAGAGACCAACATCACATCATCAGTGGCCATGTTTGTGTATGCGCGTTTCAACCCTTGATTTGATGGATTGATGGATAGAGACCCGGATTCGGCTCCGTCATCTTCACGTCTTCATTACGTTTCAACCCTTGATTTGATGGATTGATGGATAGAGACACACTAACGCAGCTCCCGCACAACCAAACCAATGTGTTTCAACCCTTGATTTGATGGATTGATGGATAGAGACATCTACAGTGTATCCTTGCTTCAGCAGGGATATCACGTTTCAACCCTTGATTTGATGGATTGATGGATAGAGACTGTATTTATAGCCATTATTTTCTCCCTTTTTTCATGTTTCAACCCTTGATTTGATGGATTGATGGATAGAGACATCGGAAACCCGGAGCGCTGTAATGTAGGCTATCGGTTTCAACCCTTGATTTGATGGATTGATGGATAGAGACTCATGATCATGCCAAAGGAACGTGTATTTTTATGAAGTTTCAACCCTTGATTTGATGGATTGATGGATAGAGACTAGTTAGACCGATCTCGACACTGCGCCACCTGCTAGTTTCAACCCTTGATTTGATGGATTGATGGATAGAGACACAAGAACACCTAATAAAGAACTTCCCTTGCGAAGGTTTCAACCCTTGATTTGATGGATTGATGGATAGAGACTCTGACAGCAGGAATAGACCTGTTTTTGATCTCTTGTTTCAACCCTTGATTTGATGGATTGATGGATAGAGACTTTGAGGGTGACTGCACGCTGATGCTGCTTCCGTTGTTTCAACCCTTGATTTGATGGATTGATGGATAGAGACGGTTCCTGGGTGGCCGGTGGTAGGGGGGGGGGCTTCGTTTCAACCCTTGATTTGATGGATTGATGGATAGAGACTCTGCGGGATCTACGAGCGCGGGCCGAGTTGGAAGGTTTCAACCCTTGATTTGATGGATTGATGGATAGAGACATCTGGGGACAATATATTCGGTGGCTGGGGTGGCGTGTTTCAACCCTTGATTTGATGGATTGATGGATAGAGACGCAGCCGGATAAGATAGGCGAAAGCATCAAGATACTGTTTCAACCCTTGATTTGATGGATTGATGGATAGAGACAACTGCTGCGGGGCAGGGCTCGTTCCGGGATCATTATGTTTCAACCCTTGATTTGATGGATTGATGGATAGAGACCATCCTCGATTTCAATGTCTATTATTGGGATATCAGGTTTCAACCCTTGATTTGATGGATTGATGGATAGAGACCCCCGTCGAGACATTGATGGGATGTCTCGATGGTGGTTTCAACCCTTGATTTGATGGATTGATGGATAGAGACCTCATCTTGCAGCTCCTATGGCAGATAGATATGTCTGTTTCAACCCTTGATTTGATGGATTGATGGATAGAGACAATTTGGAGGGATTACTTGGCAGCATATGCCGAGTAAGTTTCAACCCTTGATTTGATGGATTGATGGATAGAGACTTCGCCACTAAGCCAGCGATAAAAGAGCCGATGATGTTTCAACCCTTGATTTGATGGATTGATGGATAGAGACATCGTCATGCTTGACTACGCTGCGATAAACATAGGTTTCAACCCTTGATTTGATGGATTGATGGATAGAGACACCCACCGCCGCCAGTACCACCTGTGCCGCTAATACGTTTCAACCCTTGATTTGATGGATTGATGGATAGAGACAGCGATCCGGCTCAGTTCGGCTATGATACTATTGGGTTTCAACCCTTGATTTGATGGATTGATGGATAGAGACCATTGGCCACCGCTTTAGCTCGCTCTACGGCCCTGTGTTTCAACCCTTGATTTGATGGATTGATGGATAGAGACCCCAATCCGGTATAGGTTACCGTAGCGATTAGCCAGTTTCAACCCTTGATTTGATGGATTGATGGATAGAGACGTGGCCAATGAATTATAGGCTTATCTATTACCCGGGTTTCAACCCTTGATTTGATGGATTGATGGATAGAGACGAATCCGACAACCACGATCTTGAGCGGGTTCACGAGTTTCAACCCTTGATTTGATGGATTGATGGATAGAGACGTCAATGTAGTCTTGGACATTGATCCAATTATGATGTTTCAACCCTTGATTTGATGGATTGATGGATAGAGACATCTCCAGACCTGTCAAGAGCATTCATTATATCGTGTTTCAACCCTTGATTTGATGGATTGATGGATAGAGACACCAGTGGCACGGCTGTTCGTTTTGACGACCTTGGTTTCAACCCTTGATTTGATGGATTGATGGATAGAGACAGGATTTCCTCATCACCAAAGTTACTGATTTTCTGGTTTCAACCCTTGATTTGATGGATTGATGGATAGAGACCGCCCTCTCGCTTCGCCGTGTCCTGCAGATAATCCGGTTTCAACCCTTGATTTGATGGATTGATGGATAGAGACCGCAACCGCCGCTCAATCTCGCCCATCAGCAGCGCAGTTTCAACCCTTGATTTGATGGATTGATGGATAGAGACAGCAGCCGTCAGGCGAGCTATTGCGGGCGGGACATGTTTCAACCCTTGATTTGATGGATTGATGGATAGAGACTAAAATAATCAGAATCTGTATTGCGGCTCATGGCAAGTTTCAACCCTTGATTTGATGGATTGATGGATAGAGACGCAGGAGAAATGGGGCGAATATACAATCGTTGTTAGTTTCAACCCTTGATTTGATGGATTGATGGATAGAGACTGCGTTGTCCTGCAGACGGGGATGTCTGCAATTCTAGTTTCAACCCTTGATTTGATGGATTGATGGATAGAGACTCAGATCAGCATAGTTATCGCGATCAAGGATGACATGTTTCAACCCTTGATTTGATGGATTGATGGATAGAGACAAACGCTTCTGATACCCTGCGGTACCGGATTTGATGTTTCAACCCTTGATTTGATGGATTGATGGATAGAGACAAAGCTACATCATGGCGAGACATTTCCGCTAGGGGTTTCAACCCTTGATTTGATGGATTGATGGATAGAGACAGTTTCATCACACCCAAGACGTTTGCAGTGCAGCTGTTTCAACCCTTGATTTGATGGATTGATGGATAGAGACCGTCAGAGCTTCGTCATATCCCAATGGCTTGCTTTGTTTCAACCCTTGATTTGATGGATTGATGGATAGAGACTTGAAAAACCGCTCTATCACCTTACTGCGCCCGTTGGTTTCAACCCTTGATTTGATGGATTGATGGATAGAGACGGTATCGAGATGCTGTCAATACTTTGATTGGGACGCTGTTTCAACCCTTGATTTGATGGATTGATGGATAGAGACCTCATCTCTGTCCACGCAGATGATGATCATTACATCAGTTTCAACCCTTGATTTGATGGATTGATGGATAGAGACAGAATCCGACACATTCGGGGAGGAACTCTGGTGCTGGTTTCAACCCTTGATTTGATGGATTGATGGATAGAGACTCAATTTACGCAGCCCACCGCGCCGTAATCGACGCAGTTTCAACCCTTGATTTGATGGATTGATGGATAGAGACCTCTTCGGTGTCCTGGTTTTATCTATCCGTAAGCACGTTTCAACCCTTGATTTGATGGATTGATGGATAGAGACGGTGAGACAAATACGGGATCTATGGCTAGCAAAAGGTTTCAACCCTTGATTTGATGGATTGATGGATAGAGACACTTCTGCCCACACTCACCACTGTATTTTGCCCAAGTTTCAACCCTTGATTTGATGGATTGATGGATAGAGACACGGCCATCATCATCACATTCTACGCTGTTGCAGCACGTTTCAACCCTTGATTTGATGGATTGATGGATAGAGACAGCTCGTAGCCCCTGTAACAGCTTCCCAATTCGCTAGTTTCAACCCTTGATTTGATGGATTGATGGATAGAGACCAATAAGCGATGGGGCGAGTATGCCTAACGCCATAGTTTCAACCCTTGATTTGATGGATTGATGGATAGAGACGGAAATGAGTATAGTGAGAACTTTCGGAAGTACACGGGTTTCAACCCTTGATTTGATGGATTGATGGATAGAGACTCCACCCGGCTCAACAAAAAATAAAGCATCTCTATAGTTTCAACCCTTGATTTGATGGATTGATGGATAGAGACTGCGTAGTGGTGCACGTCCTTGCCATCTTCCTGAGGTTTCAACCCTTGATTTGATGGATTGATGGATAGAGACATCATCTCCCGCATATTCCACGCTAAAGTTAGTCAGTTTCAACCCTTGATTTGATGGATTGATGGATAGAGACTCCACCGCACCGCCATCCACCCGGCTCAACAAAAAAGTTTCAACCCTTGATTTGATGGATTGATGGATAGAGACCCCGCTTCATCTTCACGCCATATAAGACCCGCTTCAGTTTCAACCCTTGATTTGATGGATTGATGGATAGAGACGCTGGACACAAGTTTTGTAGCGAATTGGGAAGCTGGTTTCAACCCTTGATTTGATGGATTGATGGATAGAGACTTCGCTCCGCGCACAGAGTCCACCGCTAGCTTCTCAGTTTCAACCCTTGATTTGATGGATTGATGGATAGAGACACTCAGAACGACCCATATACCGCAATAAGAATAGCTTATAGATATAATTCAGAGTCCGATCAGCGGTGCTTTATCCGGGAAATGGCCACAAAATCCTGAGAAACGTAAGTCTCAGGAATGCCAAAACACGCTATGCAAGGGCAAAGATCAAGAAAATCAGAAATATGTCAATAAAAACGTGTCAGGAAACGCAGAGATTGCGATAGGTGCAGTCTTCGCATTTCCGCACTTCGGCTTTTGCGTTCGGGAAGGATCCTTCATTGATAATTTTAAAGATATCATCTACAATGACAAGGGCTTTCCGTTTCATCTGCTCGGTAATGACAATGGGTTCCAGATGATTTTTGGAGCGGACATAGACGAGAAAGGCCTGATTCACGGCTAGATCAAAATTCTCCTGAATCATAATAGCATATAGGCTTTGCTGCATCAGGTGTGTCTCGAATACTTTGTTTTCCCAATAGGCATACTTGTAATCCAGAGGAGCAGCGCTGCCATCACTCAGGAAGAGCACTTCATCGATCTTGCCCACAAGGTGATACTTCTCCGAGCTCAGATAAGCATCCAGAATTTTGTCCTTCACACCGATCTTGGAGCGCAAATAGTCCTTGTTTTGCACTAGCTTGAGGTCATGGATATCCCGTCCTTTATTGACCAGGTGGCGGCGATGTTCATGCTGATCGATCCTAAGGACATTCATAAAATAAACGAACCTGGGGCAGAAAAGGTATTCGATAACTTCAGATGGCGTAATAAACTGGAAGTCCATAGCTTTACATCAAGAGTGCTTTGAGTTCGTCAGTGATCAGGGCTTTATCAAAGGCCTGCCCCAGCAAGATGCAGCTATTGAAATCTTCCCTACACATGGGGAAGATATACACCTTGTCTTGATCCGGATTGATCAGGTCTGCGATTATGGAGCGCAGTTCCTTGCATTGGGTGCGATTCAAGTCGCCCAGCCAGACAGAGTATTGGACGCGGTAGATGCCTGATTTTTCACAGCATTTGGCCACTTTATTGCGGATTCGGTCTTGCACGATGTCATACATCACCCAAGTGAGCAACTATCCTCCCACTCATCAACATAATTCAGCTTGGGGTTTATGAAGTTCTCAAACTTTCTCGCAACTGATGCCTCCAGATAGTTTTCCTTTTTACCGATCAGGAAATTGGCAAAGCTGTGGGCATCGGTTTGGATACGGTCGATCCTTTTCCGGTTTTTGTTGCGATAGCGTTCGATCTGATCCAGATATTCCAGCAGGTAGGGAGCAAAGAACTTTTTGCCATCAGTGCTGAGGTTCAGGCCTTTGTGCACGCAATCCAGGTGTTCTGGTTTGCATTTGCCACGCGAAAAGAGGTAGAAGACGGGCTCATCGGCCAGGACACGAAAGGGCTCAATGAAATCGAAGACAAAGCTCTTTTTGTTGTAATTGTCACTATGCAGCAGCCCTATGTAGGGATCAAGTCCGGCGATCACCAGAGCCCGTTCCGTCTTTGAATAAAGGATTCCATAAGCATAGTTCAAGAAGGCATTGAAGGCGTCTTTGGCCGGTCTGGAGCTACGGCCTTGAAAGGCCCATTGTTCCGGCAACATCATGCTCAGCAGAGCGAAGTAGATTCTGGAAGCACTGCCTTCCAAGCCCATGAAGGTGGGGCTCAGCTCTTCCAGGGTGCCTTCGGAACTGTAGATGGAGATCGCGTAATTGCGGACGAGTTCCAGCTTTTGCTTCTGTTCAGCGGTGATCCATTCACGTTTGGAAAAGAGGGCCTTGACCAAACGGTACTGATTCATGATCTTGAGGCAGATCCAGCGTTTGATGAAGTCCAGACCCATGGCATCGGAGAGCATTTCCAATTGCCTTCTACGGATCAATACTGTGCTGCCAATGCGGGGAAACCACACTCTGGCATAAGGTGAGCCATATTGATCCAGCATCACCACGTCGATATTATGTTCCATGGCCAATTGGATGGCGTCGGAGCTGATCTGCGCAGCATTGGAGATCACGATGCTGCTGATCTTGAGCGGAGAGATTTTCAGCTTTTTCTCGTCCACAAAGATCTCAAACATGTCGTCCTTCTTGCGCAGCGCGGAGCCATAGGTGTTGAGATGTAGTTCCATAAGCTATAGGGGTAGGACAGAGCCCATTTCTAAGGGTTCAGTTAGGAACCCGGTTTCGTTGCTGTAAGCCTTCATAACGTCATCCAGAGGGATGTAATAGATGAAGTCATCCAGTTTATTAACATAAGAAGTTTGGCTGCTATAGTTATTGAACTCTGAGGGGTTAAGGTTGATCTGGAACCGGGCGAGGCCATTGTAAGCTTTGGCAATGCTAAGCCTGGCTTTGGATTCCGCGTGTTCCTCAAGATGCTTTTTGTCTCGCAGAAGCTCGCGGGCCTCAAGCAGTTTATCCATGCTCCTCTGTGCATCATAAGTGAGCAGCAGATAGACAGAGATGGTGGCATATTGATCTTCAATGATGCGGAAACGATCAATAGCCAATTGCCCTTTGATCTCCTGATCGTAATTCAATTCCCTGATGGCGTTTAGGATTGCCTTAGCTTCAGCAGAAAACTCCAGACTGTGATAGTATTCGTGGATTGCGCTTGGGAAATCCCGGCTTTCCAGAGCTTCATGTCTGGAAAGTAGTTCCTTGGATTTGGCTAAAATGTACTTGTCATACACTCGCGTAGAATACTCCTTCCCATCTTTCGTAAGGTTCAGTAGATGCATCTCGCCACCCAAAACACCCAATTCTCCATGGCGATTGCATCTTCCGGCAACCTGGATCACAGAATCCAGAGGGCCAAGATCACGATAGACACGGCAAAAACTGAGATCAACGCCTGCTTCGATGAGTTGGGTTGATACCAGAATGATCCTCTCTTTGGCCTCCAGCGCTTTTCGGACATCCTCAATCCTCTGTATTCTACAGGACGGAGTGTGCAGTGTGGTGAGGCAATACACACTGTAGCTTTGGCCATATCGCTCTTGCAACTGGGTATACAGGTCGATGGCAGAACGCTTTGTGTTCATCACAAAGAGCGCATTGTCAATGTCCCCAAGCTCTATACTTTGGGCAAAATCCTCAAGTTCGCAGGGGTCTTTGTGGATAATTAGTTTCACTCGATTGAACACGGGGTGGTCAAAGAGCCGATCGGGACTAAGCTCTGTGTAGCTATTGGGCTCATAGATAAAAGGCTGAGTGGCGGTGCAGGTGAGAATATAGGTATCAAACCGCTCGGCCAGGACTTTGAAGATTTTCCTGAGCAAGGGGTAATACTTGGGTGGAAGGCTTTGCACCTCATCCAGGAGCAGGATAGAATTGATGATGTTGTGCAGCTTGCGCACCAGTGAATTGCGTGACCCGATCAGAGAGTGAAAAAGCTGCACAAAGGTGGAAATCACGCAAGCCGCATTCCAGGAATCTGCAATCAGATTGTCATTCATGTAATCATGATAATCGTATTCATCATTGGCATCAGGACGGGAAAAATCCACGAGATGGTGATGCTTCAATAACATAGTGGTGTTGCCGGGATCAAAGCCATTGCTTTTCAATACCTTTTCCAATACATCGTGATTTTGATCGATAATTGAGGTGTAGGGCAAACAGTAAATCACTCTCCTGGGGCTGGGCAAAGCCTCCTGCAAAGATTCCGCAAAGCCCAGGCAGGCCAGCGTTTTTCCACTACCGGTGGGAGAGCTGAGCGCATAGGTCTTGCTATTGTCTGTTTTCGCAAGTGAAGCAGCCTTGAGCAATTCGCCCCTGATGCGGTTCAGATCATCCTCCGTTTTGGTAAAAGTGGTTATGTGCTTTTCTGGTGAGAAGGAAATGTCCTGCCGTAAGCTCTGGTCTGGTTCATAGTCAATACGGGCCGCATCAAACTTATCAGAATCGATCAAGACAGAGTAAAGCAGGTTTTGAATAAAGAAGCGTTCGATAGCATTCTCCGCGTCATCGCAGGGTTGGTTATCTTCCAGGGCATAACCCAGCTCAATAACTGATCCTTTGTTCAGCTTGGGCAACAGGATGTTGTGGAGTGCAACAAAGCTTTGCAGTTGGTGGTCAATTTCTATTTGGAGAAGGATGTCAGCATAGATCTTCAGAGTATTCGCGATCAGGATTCCTTGATCCAAACCCTCAGAACCGAAGGAACTGAGGTTGCCATGATGCCTTTGCACCGCTTTGAAGCCGATGATGGCAAAGTCTTGCCAAGCTCGTTCATTGATTAGATTGTGATACAGAATGATGGCTGAGATCAGGCTGTGTCTGGAATAGATGGATTGCTCGCCTCCATTAATATAGGCTTGGAAGTAACTGCTTGCCTTGCCGATATCATGCAGCAAGCCTACGCGAAAGGCTAGATGCGCCAGATCATCTTTAACAATGGACAAAGTGGACAGAGAAAGCCTTTGGATACGGGCCTGGCAGCCCTGTGCAACATTCGTTAGATGCACAGTCAAGGGCTTTCTCTGATACTCTTTATAGGCCGGATGGGAGATTATCATCAGAGGAAGCTGATCCTTGTCTTCGCTTCGTCCTTCAGCTCTATGATATCTGAAAATTGACCCCTGAGCCGTTGGCCCGAAGTTTCCATTACTACGTCCGCAAACCGAACGGAACGCCGATAGCTGGACTTCCCTTTGGTTTCCAGAGCCTGCTCCAAAGGCATGCGCTCAATGTTGATATGGAAACTTGCCGTATCAAGCGCTGTTATCTGATTCTTGGAGAGCACGGAGTCCACATAGTCAGAGGTATCACGCACCGCAAACTCTGCTTTACTGAACTTCCGCAGGAGCTCAATCTCAGCTCTGAATTGTCTCTGGCCCAGGTATACATCAAAGCCCAGATTTTGCGCTCTGATGCGGGCTTCCAGGGGGTCCAGGGCGGGTTCTGCTCCTTGCCTGATGCCCAAATAGACTATCCAGCTAAGCTTTTGACCCTCAGCCGGCAGCAGCAGCTCCAAACGGCATTGCTTATGCCCTGATACGTCGTTGATGTTCTTCTCGTCACCTACATAGTTCATGGTGAAGAACTGTTTGTGGTATTCAGCGCTTTCAGGGATGCAGATTCCCACCCCCAAGTTTTCTGAGCAGAGCGTCTGATAATACGAATCTCTAGGTAGCATCAGAATGGAAGCCACCAAGCCACAAATCGCCGTGCGGGGTGGGATAGTGTAGCTCAGCGAGGACGCATTGGTGAAAAACTTACGGAAATGCGCCAGATTCCCGGATAGCCTGAGCTCCAGAATGGTGTCGAAGTATTTTGATGCGCTCATGATATCCCCCTGTTACAGAAGGGATAACTCATGTTTCCAGTCCCCTTTGACATAGATTGATTCAAAGTTATCGATCTCCAGCTGATCATCTTTGAAGCAGTGAATCTTGCTGATTTTGTCCTTATTCGCCTCCAGGTAAGTGATCAACTTGCTGATATCAAGCTTGTAATCATCCGGCTTGCGGATCAAGCGGAGGTTTTCGGCCACAACACTGCTTTTACCGATGATATTGATCATGGGACGCAGATCCTTGAGGAACTGATCTTTGCCCTTCAGTTCCACGCGAAGATAGAGACGAGGATACTGCCCGATTTTGGAGCGGGTTCTGGCCAGCGGTATGGCTTTGAGGATAGCCTCATCAAAAAGGTTGAGGTCATCATCTGAAAGCTTGGTAGTTTGAGCCGCGTTGGCATTGATGCTGCCGGAGAAGGCCAGTAGCGAATAGTGAATGCGGTAATCTTTGCCAATCCCTTGCCCGGAAGAAAAGCTGGAGGTAATTGTGCTGCTATCCACCATTTCCACAGGATGCAGAGAATAGCCCCAGTTGAACTGAACGGGACCGGTGTAATGACCTTCCTCTCTGGTGTCTTCAGCAGTAACAGCGCCAAACATTCGCACATCCACGAGATCAGTATGAGTGAGTTTGCCTTCCTTGATTTGCTTGTTTCGTTCTTTGGCATCTTTGGCTTTGGCTGTGATAAATATCTCCTTGCCTTTGATGGATTCAAGGTAGTCACGAATGTACCGCTTTAGCCGAACATCTGAGACCAGGTTTATCGAAGTGTCATAATCCATTCTGGGCTTGTTTTCATTGTCCATGTCCCCATTGGGATTACACATTTGCGCTTCGTAAAGGAAGAGGATTTCAGAATTGCTGTTAATCATTTTGTGCCTCCTGGCTGTCTTTATTTGCTTGTTGTTTTTTGTATTCCATCAATCCCACATAGCTGTTGTAAGCTCTTCCGCTAAGGATATGAAAGACGGTTTCTTCCGGACTGAACGAACTGCCGGATAGCTTTGTCATGCACTCACGGTAATATGCATCAGTGATCGGGTCATTGTAAACCTCCCAAACTACTCTGAGATCATCGACCATAGCCATAACAGATTTGACCTTTTGAAGTGGTATCCCGCGGAGGTTCAATCTGTGAACGACAGTTCTCTTGATTCCTTTATCCCGATGTTTCTTCTCAATTTCAGAGATGTACACTCCCATGATAAACAGGCCTTGGGCAAGATAATTGTTTTGATACACCTCGGAGTTGTTGGCAAAGTAGTCCAGAAGTGACGCTTTTTCCAATGTTGTGGTCATGTTTCTTTCCTCCCGGCTTTTCAGCCCTCGTAGTTGGTTAAAATGGATTAGATGCTTGATATACAATGTCATGATGTATGCTGAGAGGTCTAAAGCATACGTGGAATAGTCTCCAATGTTATTGCGTTTGCGGGAATGGATATCAACAAATTGTTTGATAATCGTGTCGTAACTAAGTGACAGAGAATATAGATAAATTGATAGAAAACCCAGGATATCGCGATTGATTTTCTGGTATTCGAGGGGTTTCAGATTGGGGTGTGATTCCTGAGATGGCAACAGTAAAAAACGTAAGCCTTCAAATGACAGGCCATAGTCGCTTTTGAAGAGCTCAGGTAAGCCATGGGCCAGGCTTAATTCCACTAAGTGTTCAGTTTTCTTAACCAACGATGACAGATTTACGCCTTTGATGTACTGGTATACGACGAACTCTTGGCTTTTTGCTGTCAGTTTTTGATGGAAGAGTAATGAGAATCCACGGAGTCTGGTTTGAAGTTTTTGAACAATCTCCAGATTTGCAGCCATCTGTGTTTTCTTGTTACTGCTTAGCAGTTTGGGAATGTTCTTTAGACTCAATGGGTCAATAAGCTGATCATCTTCCCTGAGCGTAAATTCAAAGTCAGGTAGAATAATGCAAGATAGTCCGATGAGATAAGTAGTATAAGCGCTGCCTGAATACTTCATTCCGACAGTTACCTCATTATAACAAGTCTTGCACATGGAAAAGGCGGTTCTGCTATTGCTGTTAGAAGCATTATCAAAATAAAAGGGGTTGGTTACGCCATAGAACTTATGCTTAAGGTTCACTTTCTCTGACAGCTTTGCATGCTCAGAACAGAGGTGACAAGCCCCTTGGTTCTTTGAATCTGCAAATTGTTTATCAATTATATGGTAGTAAAGAACATCAAGATAGGATTCCGCTACCTCCTCTATTTCATGAACAAATTTTCCGTCAATAGTGAGAGCGTAAGCTTGTTTATCCATCGTGATCTGAGACAGTTGCTTTTCAAAGTATGCTTTAGTGGCCTTTTCCTTGGCTTCCTTTAGTTTATTTTTCTCAAAAGCTATTTGGAGAGTTACCAGATTTTCAGGATCTGGGAATCCAGGTTGTTGGTCATCAGGAAAAAGGTGGTAGTTTGGTCTTAGCCCATAATCATCATTAACGAAGAACAGGTCTCTAATCATATTCAGATACTTTACACAACCATCTACCTTTTCAGGTTTGCTCCAACGTATCTTATTGCGGTTAGTTCGGATATATTCCAAAAGCGAAAACGCCATGATAGACTTGACGCTATTGTGTGTAGCATAGATGTTCGGATCAGCAGGGGCGTAGTTTGTGAAAATTAGTTTTTCCTCACAGACTCCAGGTCCAATCTCAGTGCCAGTGCTAAAGCAGATTCGCTTACTCTGAGTATCCAGAGCGAGATTTAATATCCTACCGTATTTCGGTGCTTCATCATCTTTTGTTCGGTACTCAAAAGATGATGCGTCAACGCAGTATTGCCGGATGATGTATCTCTTCTGTTCGGTTGAGGGCATCTCCGATACATGGTCGCTCTGCATTTTACCTTTGCCGATCAAGCGGTAAGTGCTGATCATCGTTCCTCCTTCTGTCTTTTTACAACCCCAAATCCCCGGGCGCATTGTTTGCCCAGCCCCAGGTGATCAGGGATCACAAAGTTTGTGGTAAATTCCCCGGTGAAGCATTGCATGGGGATATTGTGAAAATTGCGCTCCACGGGATGGAACCAACCGTCTATCTCTATACTTTCAAAATCCGGGATCGTGTAGCCAAAGCCTTTGGATAGGGTTAAAAGATTGCCGCGCAGGATTTGTTTTAGGCGGGTTTTCTGTTGCATGGTGTTCAGCTTCACAAAGTCACGATAGTTTTCCTGATTTAGAGCCATCCAGGGTGAGCTGAAGCGATAGTTGATATAGTCGGAGCATTGACCAAAGGGTGCATCAAATAGACTCACATCCCTTTCATAACAATGGAATGTGCTGTTGCCAATATGGATTTGATCGATTTCCAGAAAGACTTTTTTCATCAGCTCAATTCCTTCACCCACTCCCAACAGTGCGGGATGACCATTGAAGACGCGATATTGGATTTGAGGAAACTTGTAGGATTGACTGCCACCGGGAAGATGGTTGTGAAAAAGATGCTCTTCGGGATATTGTCTTGAGAAATACCCCCTTAATTTCGGCAAATCATACGCATTAATGACTACATCGGTGAATGTGACCAATACAAAGTTCACTGATATCATAGAATGACTCCTTTTTATCAATAACTTGCTTAATGCCTAAATCCTGCTGATTTTGTTGATATCAACAATGACTTTATTTGTTACTGATCCATATTCTGTCAAGTTTTATTTTTCACTGATTCTCGATTATCCTGTAAATTCTTATAAATGTACTAGAGCGTTTCCAAACACCAGTCATGAACTCATACAACATAGTCATGATAGACAGATAACAACCACGTTCGAGCGCTGTAAGTAGTTACCGATGTCGACGGTACAGCGACCGCCGGTACATACTTCCCAATTCGAAATACGCTATCATTACGCACCCATTACGCATCGAATCCGTAATGATGGCGTATTGATTGCGCAATTCCAGCAAGGAAGGGCTTGGAGATCATGTTTTTTCGGGAATGGCCGGAGGTGCAGAGCGTCACTTTGATCACGATTCATCAGGATCAAGAGGCCAGGTAGCGGATTCCATGCCAAGGCGATACCACCTTTCAAATGGGCATGATGGCAAAGCAAAAAGGGCATGATGGTGATGCTGCCGAGGGATCTGGAGAGCAGAATGTGATTGACAAGATGCTGTTCTCTGGCAGCCTTACTACAAGGTAAATCCATAGACCTAAGCTCCAGGGGAGATGAGATGCATCAAGGCAAAATGGATATCACAGGACAGAATCATAGCATGAGCTTTACAGTGCTGAAAGCCGCAAATGAGATCAGCTTTGAAGATAGTCCCGGCGAGCCTTATGCGTCCTCAGCTTCGGCCCTGGCAAAGCCTTCATCACAAGGCCTTGAATATCCAAACCATCAGGAGTAAACCATGAATCATACTTTGATACTCGCGCTCATCTTAGCGCTACTCTCGCTTTGCTCTGCCCTGCTTGCAGGTGACACCGGAAAAGCTGTAATCCACGTCTTCAACAAAAACAAGGGGCCATCCCAAAAAGCGCTGGAAAAGATCAATGCCGCCCTGGACAACTACCGCTCCCAATATGAGATCCGCTATCACGATATCGAGGATGAGGCCAATCTGGAGCTGATTGAAAGCTTTGGTCTCCCCTCCACCCATTTTCCTGTGGCAGTGGTGATTGATGGCAAGTTCACCGTTCAAATTGGTGACAGGACTGCCTCCTTTGTGCATTTCCCGGATTTTATGCATGGCATCGGCAGGCATGAGGGAAATTGGTCAATCTCCGATCTGGAAGCTGCCCTGCAGGACAATTCCCTGCTGCTGGCAGAAAACATCCTGCCAGAACTGGCAGAGGACGAAACAGAAGGGGAATGCGAATAGGTCGGGCCTCTTGCTTTGGCAGCATCAGGACAAAATGTAAGGAGAACGCAATGAACAGACCGAAAGTCGTGCTGTATGTAGGCGCTTCTGTGGATGGCCGCATCACCCTGGGAACAAATACCACCATGTTTGACACATACCGGCAGCCGGAGCTTTATGAAATGCTCTTCAAGCCCGGAGAATGGGAGAGCTTTAGCAAGGCTGTCTTCGAGATCTACAAACCCGATATGTTTCTGGAAGGCTGCAACATGCTGGTGGCAGATAATGGCGAAGTGACGGAGCTTCCGGCTTTTCAGGGCGATTCCACAGAGCTTTATCAGGATTATCTGCCCCAGGAGATAGTCAAACGTCCCGGGAGGAAGACCTGGACTTCCGTGGTGGATGGCAGAGGAAGATTCCGAAATGGTTATACGGCTGAATGTGATGACCCGGAGACCTACATGGTGCATTTGACCTCTTCTACCGCCCCGCCTGAGTACCTGGCCTTTCTGCGGGAGCGGAGGATCCCCTATCTGATCGAAGGGCAAGGGCAGGTGGATCTGCCCCGGATGTTTGAAAAGGTGCATGAGGTTCTGGGGGTCAAGACGATTGCCACCAGTTCCGGGGGAAGATTGAGCGGTGCGCTGATCCGGGCTTCTCTGTTGGATGAGATCAATATCCTGCAGAGCCCTCTCGTGATCGGGGGCTATACGATTCCCACCCTGTTCGCGGCTCCGGAGCCAGTTTGGCCGGACGTGCTGCCCAAAAGGCTCCAGCTCATGGAAGTGAAGAACTTCATGAATGACAAGCTCTGGATGAGGTATAAGGTAATTGAGAATTGAAAGGGAAGGGTGGAAGAGTGGAAAGGTGAAACTCAGCGTCGAGAAGTCGAGGGGTCGAGAGGTCGAGAGGTGTTTTTGTACCATAGAGAGGCAGGGAAAGCAGAGAACAATTGAGAATTTGGTGGAAGGGTGTAAGGGTGGAAAGGTGAAACTTGAGCTGAAGTAGTAGCGTTGGGCTTTAGCCCAGCGATATGAATGACAATACTCTACTCTACCCCACTCCGTCTTTCCAGAAGTTCAGGCGGTTTACAGAACCGCCGAGCTGTCTGGAATCTCATCATTAACGCCGTCTTTCCAGAAGTTCAGGCGGTTTACAGAACCGCTGAGCTGTCTGGAATCTCATCATTAACGCCGTCTTTCCAGAAGTTCAGGCGGTTTACAGAACCGCTGAGCTGTCTGGAATCTCCTGAAACTAGCAGAGGCTGCAGTAAAAACCTTGCTCCCAGGAACCTGAAAGGTCTATACTTCAGAACCATTGCCTTTGGGTGTCGCCCCTCCAGGGCTTTGTGGTTGAAATGACTCTTACGAGGGGTTTCGCTGCGCTTCACACCCTCGCTATACTATGTCGCCCACAAGGGGCTTTCATCATACTTTCAGTCGGTGATTCATGGTAATCCGTTCATATCGTTGGTAAACAAATCCCGTTAATCAATTCAATCCAGTCATCTGCGTTCCATATAGGTTATGCGTTATGGGTTATGGGCTCTGCGTTCCATTAATCATCACATGATGAGCAGTTTTCCAGTAGTGGGTAAGGCCTGTTTCCAGCTGGAGGCGAAGCGGTAGAAATACACTCCAGGTGGGAGCTTGAGCTCAAGGGAAAGGCTGGCTTTCCCATCCAGGGGATGGCTGACCAGCTTCTGGCCTTTGGCATTGTAGATAACAAGTTCACCAGAAAGGGCTTCAGAGCTGGAGATTTCCAGACGGGAGCCTTGCCGCAGGGGATTGGGATAAAGACTCAGCCGGGGGCTGGGCAATAGGGCATCGGAATTGCTGGTGGGCATGTAGTCCAGCTTGAGATCGGTAGGCATCATGGCCACAGTGTATTGCCGGATCGGGCTGAGGTCGTGATGCATGAGTTTAACGATGCCATTCCCTCCCCAATTCGGACTCAAGACAGCGATCATGGAAGAGGTGCCAATGACCTCGGAACCGCCTCCGCTGAGGGGATTGGAGCTGCCATTGATGAGTTCAAAGCTGCTGGGATGGTAGCTGTAAAGCACAGCGCCATTACTATCTGAAACCAGAGCTTGAGCAGGATTGGCTATATAAATCGATCCTGGCGTCCCACCCAAAGCAATGGTGTGAATCAAGGCATCTGTGGCAGGATCGATGATGCAGATCGCTCCACCGATGCTAGTGTAATTGCCGGTGCAGGACACATGCAGCAGGCCTTCATAGCTGGTCAGATATTGAGGATTAGCGCTTACGGGTATGGTGGTGAGGACAGTGAAGCTCTCCAGATCGATCACGCTTACTGAGCTGCCAGCATAGTTTTGCATATAGTCTCCGGCATTGGAAACATAGAGCTTGGTGCCGATCACATGCAAGGCTTCAGGTGCGGTGCCGGTGCTGATGCTGCCAACCACACTGCCGCTGAGGGCATCCACCTTGTAAACCTTTCCAGTAAAGAGTCCGCTTACATAGATGTGGTTTTGGTGCTTCACCGCGTCCCAAGGATTGCTGCCTGGGGCGATAAAGATATTGCCCAGGGTTGTGCCAGTGCTGCGGGAGATTTTCTGCAAAGCGTTGTCCCCCGAATTCACCGCCCAGATGTATTCTGAATCCACGACTATCTTATTGGGCACATTGCCCAGGCTGGCAAAGCTGTTGTTCACTGTGTCTGTAGTGGTGTCGATGCGGCTGAGGGTGCGGGATTGGGAGTTTACTACATAAAGGATTTCAGCAGGCATTGCCACAGTCAGCAGCAGAAACAGGGTGATGAGTAAAAGGCTAAGGGTTCTGGATGTCATGGATGTTTACCTCGTGGATTGGAGTTTATTGGGTTGGGGATTGATCCGGGCTGCGGGGCTTTTGGCACTCAGGCTGAAGCCAGCAGTCCAATTGATCCCGGGTTGGGGGATATAGGCATAGATGTCATATCGGCGGTTGAGGACGTTGTTTACTTTGAGATCAAGCTGTGCAGCAAAGACAGAGAAATCAAAGCGGTAGTATGCCGCAGCATCAAGATTGTCGAAGGCATTCAGGGGGGCGATCAGGTTGTCCGTGGTGCTGTATTGCTCCCCAGTATAGCTGTAACGAAGCGATATGCCCCGCTTTGCATCGCCCAGGCTCAGATTCAGCATAGCCTTCAGATCAGGGGTATAGACCAGTCTCTTGCGGTAGGTGGGTGTGGGGCTGCCATCAGGATTTATAGATAGATCCAGCGCTTCGGTAAAAGTGATTCCGCCGCTGAGGTTGATGACTCTGCCCAGTTTGGATTGAGCTTCGATTTCGAGATTACGGATATCAGCCTTACCTACGTTGAAGGGTTTCCAGGATGCTCCATTGAGGTAGTATTGCCGCCATTGGATGAGATCATCCACCTTGTTCAGGTAATATGCAGCCTTTAGGGTGAGAACGGGAATCTGATAGCTGGCATAAGCGCTGAGACCCATGGAACTTTCACTCTTGAGCTCAGGATTGCCGTGGGTTTCGCTATCCCCGATCCAATACATGTCGAAGAGCGATGGCTGGGCAAAGGCAGTGCCGATATAGCCGCCCAAGGCTAGCTCTCCCCCCAGGGGGATGCCTAATTCCTGTTCGATGCGCCAGGTGGGATGCAAATCACCATCGCTGTAGTCTGCCCTTGCTGCGGCTGAGGCTTTGTAGCTGAGGATCCAGGGGTACAGGCTCTGCTGGGCACGCATGGAGAGGGCTGTATTGTCTCTATGTCCGCTAATACTGGTGTTCTGGCGCAAGTTTACAAAGCGGTAGTCCACCTGGGATTGCTCCAGGCTGAGGTTCAGTCGGGACGCCTCCCAAATCATGGTATGGCTGGTCTTCAGGCCCCGGTTGTGCTGCTCCTGACAGTAGTGGTTGCTTCCCATCCAGTTTGAGGGCTGGAGGTTTTTGTAAGTGCTCTGGTCGCTATTTGCCCATAGCAGCAGTTCATTGGTGAGATTCCGGTAGGGCAGGATCCCTCTCAGACTGTGCTGCGTGTAAGCACCCAAGAGGCGGGAATCGTCGTATAGTTCCAGGAAATTGATGGGGCCAGGAAGCTGACGCACAAAGCTGCCTGCATTGAGGCTATAGTCAGCTTGCCATCCCCCACCAGTGTAGCTGACTCTGGCATAGAAGCTATCTGCAGCTTTATGGTTGTGAGTGCGCTTCAGCTCTGGCTCTATGTTCCAGAAATCAGGAGTGTTATACTCGAAATCGTTGCGGGCTGCCTGATGAGTGTATTCAGATGCAAGGGCAAAAGCTCTACGGCTGAAAGACGCACTGTAGTTCTGTTTGAACAGCCCAAAAGAGCCTGTGCTGCTGCTGAGTTTGGCTTCCCAAACCGAGTGCCTGGCATGCTCCTTAGTATGAATATGGATGATCCCACCAATGGCTGCCGAGCCTCCGTACACGGAGGAATTACCTTTGATGATCTCGATGTATTCGATCTGTCCCAAAGGGATCTTGCTAAAATCAAATTCTTCCCCGGCTGGATTCAGCACCACACCATCCAGGAGCACCAGGCTATGGCGGCTGAAACTCCCCAGCATCGATGCCGTCTGCCGCTCTCCCGTGAGCCGGATGTCCGTAGTGGCAAAGGCAGGGCTGGCCAACAGGAGGTCGCTCGTGCTCTCCACTCTGGCATTGGTATCAGGGTGGATCACCATGGCATTGAGGGAGGGGCTGGCAGCTTTCTGCTCCAGTGCCCGCACCCAGATTCTGGGCAGAATGATTTCATCAGGATACAGTGTAACCGGAGATCTGAAGTTATGAATGCTCAAAGCGACTTTGTGATAGCCCAGGCGGCTGATCTGCAAGGAATCTGCCGTGGTACTGAGATCAAAGAAACCATGATCATCGCTGTAAGTGAGCTTCCTCTGATCCGTGATCACTGCCCCGGAAATGGGCTTCCCCTGGGGATCGATGATTCTACCAGAGATCCCGTATGCGGTAAGGGGTACTATAAGAAAGAAAAACAGCAAAGCACTCCCTAAGCTGAATCTGAGCAGGGATTGATCTGCAACAAAAGTATGTTTCCAGGCATGTTTCTGCTGGATGGTCTGGCCTGGTGGCCTGACTGTCACTGGGGACAATTGGAAGCTTGGTTTGGTCATATCGTTCACCTCATTTATTCATGTGACTTGAGATGAACACATCAGATACTGCCCATCTTTCCGTAGGCAGAGATCAGTACTTGGTGGCAGGTTTCCTGGCTTGCAGCGGTTTGCGTTAAACGCATCAAGGCACCTTCCCATCTATCGACAGTGACGCCTTGAACCTTTGTGCTGCTTACAGTGGCGGAGACCGCTTCCGAATCTAACGGAATTCCCTATTACCTGTGCAAAGCACCATCAAGTCACATAGCGACAAATCCTCAATAGGGCATCAAGCGTCAAGGTTTTTGTCTTGACATCTTTAAAGGCATCCAGGATATATTGTTTTGTCTGGTAATCCCCATGAGAACCTTACCAGATTGTCTGGACATTGAGCCCCCAAAACTGATTGCGAGGAATGATGAAGAAAATCCATACAGCAGCAGTGAACAACAACGATAAGAGCTTTTCAGGGCAAAATGCGTATAGATTCTGTAATATATCGATACCCCAGACAGTGGTTCTGGCTTTGATCCTCATAGTAGTCTGGGGCGTTATCTTTCCCATGCAAGCCAGAGTAGTGAAGGTGGGTGCCTACCACAATTCTCCCAAAATGATCATCACAGAATCAGGTGCGGTTTCTGGCATCTTTGCAGATATCATTGATCAGATCGCCTCAGAAGAAGGCTGGCAGATCGAATATATAAAAGGCACCTGGGATGAAGGCTTAAGCCGCTTACAATCCGGTGAGATTGATATAATGCCGGATATGGCATTTACTACGACCCGAGCAGCTTTGTATGATTTTCATCGGGAACCGGTACTGTATTCCTGGTCACAGATTTATGCCCATAAAGGACTCTCTATCACCTCATTTCAAGATTTGGATGGCATGCGTATAGCAGTTCTAAAAGGCTCGATTCAAGAGACCACACTTCGCAATATGATGGCCGGCTTCGGGTTCAACTCCCAGATCATACCAGCCTCAAGCTTTGATGATGCCTTTGAATTGGTTCGTTCAGACCAGGCCGATGTAGCGGTCACCAATACGTATTTTGGCAATCTGAAAGCCAGGATGTACAATCTGGATGATACTCCCGTGGTGTTTGAGCCTTCCACCTTGTTTTTTGCCAGCAAAAAAGGCAGAAATACAGACCTCCTGGAACGCATTGATTTTCATCTTAAGGAGCAGAAAAGCACTCCTCTATCTCCATATTATCAGACGATTAGACTCTGGACGTCCGAGACCCCTAAATACCGCTTACCCAGGTGGATAGTCCTTACTGTAATTGGCATCATCCTGGTTCTGATCCTCAGCACGGTAGTTACCTTTATCTTCAAGCATCAGCTTGCTCTCAGAACCAGAGAGCTCAGGCTGATCAACCACGAAATGGAGCTCAGGATAGTGAAGCGCACCGAAGAGCTAGCAGCAGCCATGGAGAAAGCTCAGGCCGCAGATCAGCTCAAATCTGCCTTTCTCGCCACCATGTCCCATGAATTGCGCACTCCGTTGAATTCCATTATCGGCTTCACCGGTATCCTATTGCAGGAACTCCCAGGCAAGCTGAATGAGGAGCAAACCAAACAGCTCAGGATCGTCCAGACCAGTGCCCGCCACCTGCTGGCTTTGATAAATGACGTGCTGGATGTGTCCAAGATCGAATCCGGTCAATTGGAGCTCAATTGGGAGCATTTCCACCTGATGAGTATGATGCAGAAGATCATGAATCTCGTAAAAACTCAGGCTGATGCAAAGAACCTGGAGCTAAGGCTGGATGTAGAGAATCCTCAAGACACGATCCATGCCGATCAACGTCGTCTTGAACAAGTTCTCCTGAATTTACTCAGTAATGCCATCAAATTCACAGAAAGTGGCAGCGTCACAATCTCATGTAGAAAATCAAATGAGTTCTACCTGATCAGCATACAGGACACCGGGATTGGGATCCCAAAGGAACATCTGCGAATGCTATTTCAACCATTTCGACAGATCGATTCAGGACTCACCCGCAAGTATGAAGGCACCGGTCTCGGACTTTCCATCAGCCGCAGCCTCATGCGTCTTATGCATGGCGAAATCACTGTGGAGAGCCAGGCTGGAATAGGTAGCACATTTACAATCACACTCCCCATTGAAGGTGGACATACATGAAGAACCTGATCTTAATAATTGAAGACAATGCCGACAACTATTATCTGATGCGTTATCTATTGGAACACAGGGGTTATAAGGTGCTGGGTGCAGATAGTGGCTGGATGGGAATTGAACTGGCACATTTCAACAATCCGGATATCATATTACTGGATATCCAATTGCCGGGGATGGATGGATATGAGATTGCCCGGCAATTGAAAAGCGATCCTAAGTTGTGTGTGATCCCAATAGTAGCTGTCACCTCCTATGCAATGGCTCATGACCGGGAGCAGGCTCTTGCAGCAGGAGCAAATGGCTATATCGAGAAACCCATCAATCCAGATACGTTTGTGGATGAAATAGAGAAGTACATCTTAGATTTTGGAGTAGCCCATGAAGATTCTGATAGTAGATGATCAACAAGAAAACCTTTACTTGCTGAATAGCTTGTTACAAGGGCACGGGCATACCACCCTGAATGCAGCCAATGGACAGGAAGCTTTGAATCTGCTCTCTCAGGAAGCTGTTGACCTGGTGGTAAGCGATATTCTGATGCCAGTGATGGATGGATTCTCATTATGCCGGGAAATCAGGAAGAACCCTGCATGGGGAGATCTTCCCTTCATCATATATACTGCCACATACACGGGGAAACAGGATGAATATCTGGCCCGGCAGATGGGAGCCGATGACTACATCGTGAAACCTTGCGAGCCCGAAGAAATGCTAGCTCGCATCAATGTTTTGATCGAGAACAGCCGGAAAGGAAATCATCGAAAGCCCCAAGCCTCAGATACTGAAGAGGAAATCCTCAAGCTCTACAATGAACGTCTGGTGCGCAAGCTGGAAATCAAAATGTTGGAAGCTGAAAATGAAGTGCAGGAACGGAAAAAGGCCATAGAGGCTCTGGAGCGCAGTGAAAACCTTTTAAGGGCGACCCAAGCCCTGGCTAAAGTAGGCGGTTGGGAGTGGATTCTGGAAACAAACCAGATGTATTGGACGAAAGAACTTTACAGAATGCACGATCTGGATCCCCAAACCTGCGCAGAATCTGGCAAGAGCCTTACAGAACTAAGCATGGAGTGTTATACAAAGCAAGACCGCGTGCGAATCCAGAATGCCATTACCGAAATGCAAGAACAAGGAAAGCCTTATGAATTGGAGCTGAACATGATCACTCCAAAAGGCAGGGAAATGACTGTAAGGGCTACGGCCAAGGCTGTTTATGATGATGGAAAGGTAGTAAAGGTCATCGGGAGTTTACAGGACATCACTGCTCTGAAACAGGCCGAAGCAGAACAGAACAGCCTGCGGGAGCAGCTCATTCAAGCCCAAAAGCTGGATTCCATCGGACAGCTTGCCGGAGGAGTAGCGCATGATTTCAACAATATCCTCACAGTCATTTTAGGATACGCTGAAGAGATTCTTCAAGATTTGAGCGAAGATGATCCTCTCTACCATGATATTAGAGAAATCATCAGTGCAGGCAGCAGAGCCTCCAGCCTTACGCGTCAGTTGCTTACTTTCAGCAGGAAACAAGTGATCAAACCCCAGGTACTGAACCTGAACCATGTGATAAAAGATATGAAAAACATGCTCTTCCGCTTGATCGGGGAAGATATTGAGTTCGATCTTGACCTGGCAAATGATCTGTGTAATATAGTGGCAGATTATGGACAGATGGAGCAAGTCCTGATGAATCTGGTGATCAACTCCCGCGAAGCAATGCCCATGGGTGGAAGGCTGAGCATCAAAACCTTCAACTTTGAAGCCGATGAATCCTTCACCTCCCGTCATCCGATGATCAAACCCGGAAACTACGTTGCCTTGAGAATCAAAGACAACGGTTGTGGCATGGATAAACATACTAAGAGCCATATCTTCGAACCCTTCTTCACGACCAAAGAAAAAGGTAAAGGTACGGGATTAGGATTGCCCACTGTATATGGCATCATCAAGCAATCTGAAGGGCACATCCATGTAGACAGTTCTCCCGGAAAGGGAGCCTTGTTTCTGATCCTATTGCCAGTTTGTGCTGAAGAAAGCTACATATCAGGGCAAGAAACAATACAAACCCCGGACCAGGGAAGCAATGAGCTAATCCTTGTAGTAGAAGATGATCAGGCCATCCTGGATCTTACTGGCAAGATTATTTCGAGGCTGGGCTACGAGGTCGCCCTGGCCGAAAGTGCTGATCAAGCGCTGGTCCTGCTGGAAGATCAAGGCTTGCGTCCTAAGGTCGTGATTACAGATATTGTGATGCCTGGACTCAATGGTCTGGAACTGGCAGCTATCGTGCGCTTCAAACATCCCGAAATGAAGGTGATCCTGTTCTCGGGCTATACTGAATCTGTCATCTCCAGTCATGGGGATTTCGATCGCAGTATCCCCTTTGTGCAGAAACCCTTTACCAAAAGCGAGCTGGCCGAGGCTATCAGTAGAGCGCTACGCAACTAAAGAAATCCTGTGGCGTCCTGCTCTGCAATCCGGACTCAGATACATCCTGGCAGCCTACCCAGGATTTGAAATCCTGGGCTATGCCGACTACGCGGCTGACGTCCTTCGGACTCTTTGATGAGTCCCATCGGGACAGCAGTTTAGATAGCCTAAGCATTTGTAGTGAACCTTCTGAGTCACATCGGGACGGCAGTTCAGATAGCATAAGCGCTGGTAGTGAACCACTTGAGTCACATCGGGACGGCAGTTCAGATAGCCTAAACGCTGGTAGTGGACATTCCGAGTCCCATCGGGACGGCAGTTCAGATAGCTTAAGCATTTGTAGTGAACCACTTGAATCCCCTCGGGACGGCAGTTCAGATTGATTATGTAGTGCGGAGCACGCAAGGGCGAATGCCCCTAGCCCAGCAGTTCTACTGCTGGGTCTCGTAATAAAATGCCCCTGAGTCCGTAGGACGGCACGATGTCCCTATATGATCATCTCCACAAACCATTTGTCTCCAGGCAACATCCGCTGTGCATTCCAAGGCTCTCTCACGGACAACCCAAGCGCCGCATGGGAAGAGGACGGGAGGAGGCTCAGAACTTCAGGAGAGCAAAGCCAGCTCGTGGCTTGTTCCCGCATTGGATTACGCTATCAATACGCTATCAATACGCACTCGATGCGTTATGGCTGCGTATTGATACCGCATTTTGAACGACTGCTATTTGTTATCAGGCGATAGGAGCTACAACCTATACCCGTAGGCCACGATCGGCACCGGCGTGCCCATGACCATCAGGTCTCTTTTGTCCAGAAGATCCCCGCCCATCCGGGCATAGAAGCCGCATGCCGGATTCTTTGCTGCCACCCAGGCGACCATGGTCTCGTGTCCCATGCTTTTGAGAGTGGCGCCATAGGCCTCAAATAGAGCCCTGCCTATCCCCTGCCCGTGATCTTTACGCAGCGAATACAAGGCTGCCAGCTCTCCACTACAGGCATTGGCCCTTCCGGTTTCGCAGCCTTTATTGCTCCAGTTCGCTCCGCCTGCCGCGAAAGCTCTGATCTCACCATCTACGACAGCTACCAAAAACACATCATTCCGCTCCAAAGCACCCTGCCAATTCCTCATGCTGGCATCAATGTTCAAGGCGTCAAGCCTCGCTTGGGGCATAATCCCCGGGTAGGTCTCCTTCCAGCTTTGGATGTGAATCTCAGCGATCCGTGGGACATCATCCGGAGTGGCTGGACGGATCATAATTTCTTCTGGCATAGCTATAGTATCCTTTTCGTCATGGTGGAAGACTGATTTACCTAATGGACTTTTGTATCAATTCTTTCCAGTTCAAGGCCACAAAGCCCCCAATCGTAATCTCCGCTTACCTTTACACTGCGCACTTTGCCCTGGCTCCGCATAAACTGCAGGTGAATAGGAAAGGAGAAAAAGCGGAAGGCATCCCCGCCACAGCTTTCCAGAGCCATGTATGGCCAAAAGGAGCGGCAGAATAGCTGCCCATCCTCATAGAAGATATTGAATCCGCACTGTTTCTCATTGATCATCGTCTCATATCTGCCTGTGAAGTCTTCTGGATCATAATCATAAGTGACAATGGGCGGAATATATTCGAGCTCCAGAAACTCACATATGTCTTTATGATAGCTATCCCAATCCTGAGCCAGTGTGTCCAACCAGAGTTTAGGCCATTGATACCGGTCATAGGCTTGAATGGCAAGGCTTTGATAATCTTCAAAGAGACGATAGTTTCCTTCGTCACCTTCGAATCCATGCTCCACGTAGTACTTGCAGCGGTCTTTCAGGATCAGATCCCTCCATCTGTCGCCCCGGATCTTAAAGGCTTGTTGCAGTGTGGAAAACATGTCCCTAGTACGCAGATGAATTATCACTGGATGCAGGGGCTCTAGAATCTCCATCAGGTCTTGGTAGAAGCTTAGGATTTGGTTCTCTGGATAATTGCATTCAAAGAAATAGCGAATGATGTTTTCATACAGACACGCCTCCAGCACCTCCAGCCTGCCATCGGCCAGGATATCATCCCGGTGCTGTGCCCATAAATCCAGCATCAAACTGCAATTTACATCCATGTCTGCGGCGTTGGTTACCGAACCATAGGAGAATTCCTGCCCTCGAATGGGATGATCCTGGCACTCCTCGTGCAAGTAATGACAATCGATGCCGTTCATTTGCAGAGCTTCCCCCAGCCATTTGGCCGTGGTAGATTTTCCGGTGCCACAGCTACCAGTGACGATTATCAGTTTGGTATCAAGCATTTCAAACTCTCAATATATATCTAGTTTATCGACTGTTTTGGAATTCCTGAATCTTTTGCACCAGAAACTCTGTGTCATCCTTACAGCTAAGCGTGGCGCGCAAGTGATTTTTCAGCTTGGGAGATGAGCCCACATCCCGCACTGAGATTTCCTGATCTTTTAGATAATTGAACAGATCAGGAGTGGAATCACCAAGCGTGAAAGTGAGGAAATTGGTATGAGAGGGATATACCTTCAGTCTTGGGATAGTTTGCAGCCTGCCAAAGGTCTCATCCCTCAGCTTGATCACATCCAATACCTGCTCACAGAAGAGCGGGACGTTTTCCAGGATCGTGAGGGCAAAAGCCTGGTTCAGGATGCTGGTGTGGAAAGTGGTGAGTACTTTTCTCAGTGAATAGATGTTTTCAGCCGAAGACAGCGCATAGCCAAAGCGCAGCCCAGCCCCGGAAAAGGCTTTGGAAAAGCTGCGGGTGAGGATCAGATTAGGATGCTGTTGCAGCTCTCCTAAGAAGCTGCTATCGGAAAACTCATAGTATGTTTCATCCACCAATACCAGTTTATCCGGCAAAGCTTCGATGATCTGCCTTAGCTGCTCTTTGGGAAAGAGATTGCCGGTGGGATTGTTAGGGTTGCAGAGGATGGCGAGGCGGCAATCAGGATGGCTGGCAAGTTCCAGATAGCGGGCTGTATCGAAGCTGAAATCGTCCTCGAGCTCCAAAAACCTGATCTTCAAGCCCACTGCCTCGCAGAAGGTCTTGTAGTCAAAGTATGAGGGTGCCAGGCTGAGGGCAAAGGCAGCGTCATTTTCCCGCACTGAAAGGAAGATATGGTATAGCATATCATCTGCCCCATTGCCCCATACCACGTTTTCGGGACCGATCCCGCAACCGGCATAATCTGCCAGTTTTTGGTTCAATTCAGACGTTGTGGGAGAAATGTAGCGGTTCAGTCGGATACTCTCCATGCGCTGGAGGAATTTATCCTTGATCGCCTGATAAGGGTCCAGGCAGCTTTCATTCAGGCACATCATCCGCTGGCGGATAGGCACTGTAACTATAGATGGTTCTTTATCCAGTAAATCAGTTCTGAAGTAGTTTGGCATATTGTGCTCCTTGTAGGTATTGGTGCTCTTGCCAGGACATTGTGTCACCGGCGCACCCATTGACAGGATAATCAGGATTGAGGCAGGCTGCCATCTCTATCTCTTGTTATTATTGGTTTGCATCAAATGCTTTGAGCATTAAGTTCTTATTAGGCAGAAAATTCAGGGATTGGAGTATATCCAATTCATATGTTGTTCATCGACAATGCCAAAAGGAGAGATGTATGAAGGAAAAGAAGAGAAAACTGACTACCGTTGCGGGAGCCCCCGTTCCAGATAATCAGAATATCATGACCGCAGGAAAACGTGGCCCGCTTTTGATGCAGGATGTATGGCTGGTTGAGAAACTGGCGCATTTCGACCGGGAAGTGATTCCAGAACGCAGGATGCACGCCAAAGGTTCTGGGGCATTTGGTCATTTCACAGTAACCCACGATATCACAAAGTACACTACAGCCAGAGTGTTTGCCAAAATCGGGAAACAAACTGATGTCTTTGCCCGTTTTTCCACCGTGGCCGGAGAACGTGGTGCGGCAGATGCCGAACGCGATATTCGCGGTTTTGCGGTAAAATTCTACACCGAGGAAGGCAATTGGGATCTGGTGGGCAACAACACTCCCGTGTTTTTCATCCGGGACCCTCTGAAGTTTCCAGATTTGAACCACGCTGTCAAGCGTGATCCCCGCACAAATATGCGCAGCGCTAAAAATAACTGGGATTTCTGGAGTTCGCTGCCGGAAGCCCTGCATCAGGTAACCATCACTATGAGCGATAGGGGCATCCCCTATTCCTACCGGCATATGCACGGATACGGATGCCACACTTTTGCCATGTACAACAAAAAAGGCATCAGAACATGGGTGAAATTCCATTTACACACCATGCAAGGCATCAAAAACATTACTGACCAGGAGGCAGAAATCCTGGTGGGTAAAGATCGCGAAAGTCATCAGCGTGATCTATATGATGCTATTGAACGCAAGGACTTCCCTCGCTGGAAGATGTTCATTCAGGTTATGAGTGAGAAAGAAGCAGAGAATTGCCCCTTCAATCCCTTCGATATCACCAAGGTGTGGTCTAAAAAGCAGTATCCTCTCATTGAAGTGGGGATTCTGGAACTGAATAGAAATCCAGAAAACTATTTTGCCGATGTGGAACAAGCAGCATTTACTCCTGCAAACATAGTTCCTGGCCTTGGTTTCTCCCCGGATCGGCTGCTACAAGCCCGTCTGTTTTCCTATGGCGACGCCCAGCGTTACCGTCTGGGAGTAAACCATCACCAAATCCCGGTGAACAAACCCAAGACCCCCGCTCATAGCTACCACCGTGATGGGCAGATGCGGGTGGACGGAAATTATGGCAGCACCTTGGGGTACGAGCCCAATAGCTATAGCGAGTGGCAGGAACAGCCAGATTTTGCCGAACCTCCGCTCAAGCTGGATGGCTTTGCCGACCATTGGAACCACCGCGAGGATGATGATGATTACTACAGCCAACCCCGGGCTTTGTTCCGTTTGATGAGCGATGCTCAAAAGAAAGTCTTGTTTGAAAACACCGCTCGAAACATGGGAGATGCTCCCAAGGAAATCAAGCTGAGACATCTTGGAAACTGCTATAAAGCAGATCCAGAATATGGAAAGGGAGTTGCCAAAGCACTGGGGATAGCCCTCAAAGAGATTCCCAAGTAAGTCTTTTCAAGGATAACATGTATCAACACCCCCGGGATAGCTAAACTACCTGGGGTGTTTTTTTTGATTTGCCGAGGAGTATTGTAATACACTTGTACTGGATTTGCTGTAAGTTCTCACCCAAACCTTCAAATCTGTATCACGTCTCACAGTGATCGTAAGGGTTTATGAGGCTGAGAGATAGATAGGACTGCCTTTAGACTGTGTCACAGTGGTCTTTGGACGGTTTTGGACGTATCAATATCACGAATCTTTCAAATTTTGGCTGATTTTCGACTGGTTTCGGATGATCAGATTTTTGAGAGAACTCATCAGATTAGCCAAGGCTTTTATTGTCACAGTGGTGGGTGGTGCGAGAGAACTGCAACAAGTCTGAATCCGATCTAAAGCGCTTGGGGAAAATCTTTATGCTATTTGTCTATGGGCTTTGAGCAGGGGGTTTGCTTCACTGGTTCTTATGCTTCTGTCTGGTTCTTGGGGATAAAGGTTGCAGGGTCTATCGATATAAGATGGTCGGATCGCTAAGCAGGATTTGGGTGGCAGATTTCAATTGAGATTGTGGGGTGGCAATGATGAGCAATGATGAGCAATGATGAAGTCCGGTGAAGTCTTGGGTTTAGTCCCAGTAGGGGCGGTAGAACATAGGGGGTTGGGGGTCGCATGGAAGGGCATTTGGCAAATGGCGTGGGCAAAGAGCACAGAGGGGGTATGATAAGTCCCGGTAGGGATGGCAGATCATAGGCAGGGTGTGACGCCCACAAGGGGCTTGGGGGTGGTTTCGGAAAGATCTCCTGGGCATAGGCAAGTGACTAACCGCTTACTTCCCTGATAGAAATCTCTCAACGTTGAAGCAATAATTATTTATTCTGTCTCTGCAGAACAGGTTTCCGGTAACCGCATCAACTGCTGCAAAACCATCTCTCTGGGAATCGCTATAGACCCAGGCCTCCCGATAGATCCGGGGACGATTATAAACATTTATATGTTTGCCATAAGGCCTGGTTGGTTCAAGGTACAGTACAACGATTGGATCCTCGGGGTAAAACCAAAGATAAAAGGGATAATCGGTAAATTGAAACTCCCGGTACCTTTTCATGGTGGGTGACATCATCTCCCAGGGCATTCCATCCAAATGAAGAGCTTGCTCAAAGATTTTGGTTTTTGCCTCATTTGAATCCATAATGGTGGGTGGATTGAGATTATGATCTATTGCGAGATAACTTACAAAGTAAAACAATTGTTTTTCTTCATCTAACTGGCAGGTAAGGCAATCGTAATCGTGTATCAGAGTATCATATTGCTCGCGTCTTATTATCCAGCGATAGTTCTTTCTAACAGACCATGATTCATCAAACACCAATTCGTATCCTGACTGATCGAAGAGATGCCTCACTTTCTGAAAACAGGCCAACACTTTTTCCCGATTGCCCAGATCGCTTTTTATCAAGGACGGATAGGAAATTGATAAACTGCGTATTCCTCCATCATCCCAGAATTGTGCCCAAACATATTTGGCATCTTCCCAGTTTATTTGTGGTCTGATGCTATCGATGATTGCCGTGTAATAACTCTCTGGATGGGATGCTTTAATGTCTCTCGAGTAGATTTTCTCGCAGATTTTTCCCCAGCGATCGGAGATCTTGTAATTGTAGAAACCATCCGTTACGTGCCAGAAGAAATCCAGGGGAGTTTTATATCGCTCTGAGTATTCTATCCATCGCTCCGCATAACGATAAAGAGAAACCTTGGGTTCTGATATGTCCTGCCTTGAACGGTTTGTATTCCTGGCAACTATTTCCAAGACATCAGAAACGCTCAATCTGGGTTCTTCCACCTCCAACTCATATGCCCTGATGCTGCTATAGCACCTGATGAGCTTTTTTGCCCGATCCCAGGACAAGGCAAAGACGCCGATGTGCTTAAGCTCAACTTCATATTTGGGATGACCTTTTTGTTTGTACACAAAAGTAGTGTGATCTGCCGGTATCCATTTCCAGTCGTCTGGTAAGCCCGTGCCACACCATACATGTTGCTCTTGTTTACTCAGCTTGAAGGTATCGGGAGATGCCAGACCTGTAAACGGATCAAGCAGCTTCTCAAGCTGCGAAATAGCCATAACGAAGGACTCAAAGTCCTTGATGGCCAAGCCATTGAAATTGCCCTCAAAACTCTGTAAACTGCCCCAATAGGTAAAGTTACAAACTCCCTCAAAGCTGGTTTTTGCTTTAAATTGGTCGATTATGGCGTTAGAAGAAATAGGAACATTTGCCCTGGATGGGTCAAGCGCCAGCATCGGAAGGGATAGCATGATAATCGACATGCATATAAAGAGATTTTTCATATATGTTCCTTTCCTCTACATACCAATAAATCCCAAGAAATTAGTCAATAAAAAAAAGTCCCGGAGGTGGCGACATTAGTCAATTCTCGGCAGGGACGATAGAACATAGGTATAGAGATTGGAATTAGACTTATCAAGGACTCAGGGTCGTTTCCTGGAATTTTACAGCGGTCTCGATGCAGGGCGGGCAAATTTTGGCAAGCAGTACGGAGACTTTGGTGGTTTTCTTTACGTGGTTTTGGCTTGTCCCGTCATAAATTTTCAGGCAAATCTGGACGGTGATCCTCATTTGCAGGTTTGGGTGAGAGTTTGTATTTACAGCGTAGCAATAAAACTCATGGCGCTTCTTTTTGCTTGACGCCCCAGCCCCTGTGGTTTATGTATAGTTTAACTAGTAAGATATGGAATTCTAGGAGTATAGCATGAACAACAAAATCCTGAAAATTCTGAATCCGCTGCTCTTTATAGCCCTATTGGTAACGATCGTGGCGATGGTACTCTACAAGGTTCCAGGAAGGTATCAGTATGATGCCGACAGCGTGGGAAAGATCCACGAGATCGCTGGTATCATCTTCTTTATCCTGGCCTTACTGCATGTATACCTGAACTGGCAATGGATCAAGAGCCAGGTCTTTGGCATCAAACCCAAGAAGAAAAAATAGGGGTGCCGAAACCAGCACCCCCTTTTACAAACAACTGATCAGGGTATCGTAATGGTAGTGGATTTCTTGCCGCCTTTGTTGCAATCGGCGGTGACCTTCACCTTGTCGCCCTTTTTAAGATTGGACATCTTGTAAACCAATGATCCACCCTCCAGGTTTTCCTGCCGGGAAAGGTTTTGCTCGACCATCTTCTTGCCGTTTAATTCCACGATTAGATTGAAGATATAGTGATCACTAGCGTTAGTTACCTTGTGGGCAAAATCTACGGTCAGTAAAGCTGTTTTAGCATCGTATTCCGCTTTCACGGTATTGGCTGGATGGGCATTGAGGCCAACCATCGCAATGATGCTGAGGATGGCGATTATCAGTAATTTCTTCATAGTTTCTCCTTAGAATTTCTGGTTCTGCCCGCAGTCTTCACTGCTGAGCCCTTCTCAGATATGATAACCCAGCCTTGTTATCAATACCAATGGAATATCCACTGCCGAACGACATTGTACGGGCGCTCCCTGAAGCGCCGAAAACGGTCCGGGCGCTCGCCGTAGCGCCGAAACAAGATCATGTTTTCTCAGCCGAATAGACTACTTCCACTTTCATGCGTTGGGGATCTTCAAAGAACACGGCATAATATCCCTCTCCCCCCGCAAAGGGATGCCTGTCTGCATAGAGGATTGGGATCCCTCGCTGTCTGAGCTGAAGGGTAAGATCATCAATGAACTCAATGGAATCCGCATGAAAAGCCAGATGGTTTAGACCACTGTGACAGCGGTGATATGGAATCTTGCGAAAGCGCTGTTCAGTCTGTACCAGGACGATATCAGTATCATGCAGGCGATAACTGATGCCCTGATCCCACACTTGATAGACATCGTAGCCCATCAGGGGCAGCAACCAATCCCAGAACTCCTTGCAGACTCTCAGATCATCTACATAAAGCTCTACATGGTGCAGGATCCCTTGTTTGGATATACTGTTCACTTATTCTTTCTCTTGCGGCTGAGGGCAAAGCCACCAAATCCGCCCACGATGGCGATATAGAAACCAAAATCATAAGTCCAGCCAGTGTTGTTTGGTTCATACACCCGGATGCTGGAATCAAACAGTTGCCAGATCAATGATACAGGTGCAATCCAGCCATGCCAGATGCCATGGAAGAAATTCGCCGGACGGGCTTGATCCTTGTACCTGAGAGTCCCCGGTGCACAAGCACTGAGCAGCAGCAAGGCAAGAATAAGCAAGAGAATCACTTTATACATTGTCCACTCCTTGTTGTTAGGTTGAGAAATCAAATTTTCAGCACTTGAGTCTTGTCAAGCTTCTACTACAATCCCAAGGTCAGAACCACGTTCACACCTTGGGTAAGAAGAAACAAAAGGCCAGATTCAATGAACCTGGCCTGCATTTTGTTTCGCTAAAACCCCGATAATACCCTATTGTTCTTGATGTAAATGTGTAAGCCTTGTCCCTACTTGATAATTACCATTTTTTTGGTTTGATTGATGGAAGGGCTGCTGAGCTTGTAGAAATAAACTCCACTGCTGCAAAGCGTGCCTTTGTCATCGCGGCCATCCCACTGCACTTTGTGAGTTCCAGGATTCAGAGCGAAGCTCTTTACTACCTGCCCCATGATGTTATAGACAGAAATCATAGCTGTATCACCAGCTTTCACGGTTACATCCACGCTGGCGAGACCCGTACGGAAAGGATTGGGATATACATTGCCCATGGCAGACACGGCAGGGAATTCCGGTACCGGTTCTGAGGTAACCACTACATTCACAGGCCCGTGCAGAGTGGTCTGGTTATTCATTTCCACGCTTTCCAGCCAGTAGTAATAGGTATTGTCCGGCTCCACTTCATAATCCTCATAGCGATAGATGTGCTGCAGGGAAGTATTGGTGGGATTGATGAGAGTCGGCGTAATGATCGCAGCTTCGGCAGCATTAGCGCTGGTATTACGCAGGATGCGATAGCCAGATAGCATAGTCTCACTCTCGGATACCCAACGCAGAGTCACGAAACTGCTGGCTGTAAGCTGAGCGGTGAAGCTGCTGAGGGTAACTGGCAGAGTGTCGTCCGGTTTGGGATTGTGAAAGGAAGAACTGGCATTCTGCCACTCCCAACCATAGTTCACGGAACCTACGTATGCAATGTAAGTCTTTACCGGATCAATTGCCCAAGGCCATGCAATCTCCACTTCTGTTGCCCCTGGTTCGAGATCTGATATGTAGATTGGTTGTCCATAATTCCATGAAGGTGCCTGATCATCATGAAATGGTGGGTTAAGCAAAACATCCTGTAAGCTCAAATAGTAGCACATGAGACTAGCCTGTGGTACATGAGCCCATGTAATAACTGCTGAGGTAGGAGTTGGATGGGTTAATGTAACCCAAGTTGGTGCAAGTGGAATCTGAGCCAGACAAAAGCTTGCTAACATCAGCAAGCAAATAAGAACAAGCATTTTTTTCATAAATCACCTCTTTTTTTGTGGGGTTGTTTCCCCTTTGAGATGATATAGTAGCGAGAAGCGTTCCAGTTTTTGCCCCCCTGAACATTATGACTTATGTGCTTGCCATTCAGATGTTTCCGAGCCGTGAAATCTGTTCTTGCTAGAATTCACTGACGTGCAATTGCAAAAACGAAATGCAATAATGAAATTCTTATTGCCGTTTGCTCCGGTTGATGCCCAGTTTTTGCATGTGCCGGGTGAGGGTACTTTCGGAAATCTCCAGGAGCCGAGCTGCCTCTTTCTGCACCCAATTGCTTTTGTCCAGAGCATTGAGAATGAGATTGTACTCCACCTTGTCCAGATTTGCCGTCATTGGTGCATCTGAACCATGCTTGTGGTCATGCTCTTCCAGCAACAAGCCTTCCAGTTGCTCTGCTTCCCAATACTGCTTGTACTTCAAAATAAAGATCCGTTCAATGATGTTTTTCAGCTCTCTGATATTACCCGGAAAGCTGTATCTAGCCAGACGTTCGTAGAAACTACCGGAGATTTCCGGTACGGGCAGCCCCTGTTCCTGGGCGACGTCGTAAACAAACTGGCGGGTAAGTATCTCCAGATCGCTGATCCTATCCCGCAAGGCTGGAAGACATATTTCTACTTTGTTCAACCGATGATACAAATCCAGCCTGAACTTATTACTCCGAATCAGGCTGTTGAGCTTCACATTGGTAGCGCAGATGATGCGGCATTTCACCGTATGTTCTTTGTTGCTGCCTACTGGGGTAATGGTCTGGTATTCTATGGCACGCAGCAGCTTAGCCTGTACTTCCATGGGCATGTCGGAGATTTCATCCAGAAACAAGGTACCCCCATTGGCCATCAGGAATTTCCCTTTATAATCACTTACCGCTCCCGTGAAAGCACCTTTCACGTGCCCAAAGAGTTCACTTTCGATCAGGCTGGGAGGTATTGCCGCGGCGTTGATTGCAACCAGGGGTTTGTCTGCAGTATCAGCAAAATGGATGATCCTTGCCAGCACTTCCTTACCGGTACCTGATTCACCGTGAATAATCACATTGGCATAAGGGTGACGGGCTGCGAGTAAAGCTTCAGATAGGGCTTTTTTAATCTGCGGGTGATCTCCCAAAAGTTTGTCAGTGACTCTTTGCCCTCGAACAACCTCCCTATCAGCACAACGGCTTTTCAGGAGCTGGTAATCGGTACGTAACTCCTCGATGCGTTGTTGGAATCTCTGAGTTTGTTTGGCAAAGTTCTCATTGAAGTACTTACGGCTGGCGCAGTAAAGCTCCTCCATGCTGGAAAAGGCCTCCTGGTATTTGAGTTGGGCTTCGTAAAACCTGGCTTTACAGAGATGTGCATTTTGCAGATAGCCATGATTTGCAGTATTGGTGAAGTACGCGATGGCAGCATCCAGCAGCTGCTCAGCTTCATCGAATTGCTGGATCTCGATTAGCACATCAGCCAGATTCACGGCATGGGTATGCTCTTGAACTGCGTTTCCTGCCCTGCGAAAGCTCTCGACTATGGTGCGAATGGTAGCAGCAGATTTCTCCATGTCACCCATAAAAGACAGGCAATTGGCTTTGCTACTCGTGATTTTGGCAGCAAGCATCGAGTTCTGGCAATCAATTGCTTGTAATATGTCCATCCCTGTATCGTAATAATGGATGCTTTTTTCATAATGCTGCATTCGCATATTGCAGATCGCAAGATTGTGATATATTGAGCTTGATAAGAGCTTGAATCCATTATCGTTGGCGAGATCCAATGCTGCAGACAGAGTGACCTCTGCTGATTCATATTCTTTCAGCATCATCTTGTTTACAGCTTTTTGAATGAGCATTTGAATGCTTCGATAGATATGCGTATCTTTGTCGATCAACAAGGCCAGCAATTGCATCTCACGCTCAGCGAGATTTGGGAGTTGGTGACTTTGATACACTTGAATATAAGCCAGATAGACTGCAATCATCAGGTCTGGAAGATCAGCATCCAAGGCCAGACGCATGGCAAGCTTCAGGGAATCCTCACATGTAGTGATTTCCATCTCCACGGGATTGGTTTGAATCCGGGCTATGATTATCTCACACTCCAGGGCTTTGCTGCCACATTGTTTCTGAGATTGCTCGGCCTGGATCAGGTTTTTAGCGTTTTGCTCCAGAGCAGTACTTGTGGCTGTTAGCAGCATGTTTTCGATGAGACACCTCTGCCCGAAATAGAAATGATCCTGGCTCCTGTCAATTAGAGGGGTTAACGTTTTCAGCAGTTGTTTTGCCCTGCGTATCTCACCCAAAGCGATTCTGGCCTTAATCTCCAACAGGTTTATGGCAATCTCTGGTATTGTTTGTAGCTTACTGGTTTTTTTTCGTGATTTTAGAAATTGGTTGGGGGTGTTCAAGGCTAGACTGTTATATGTGTAATACTTTCGGTACAATGCTGTTAAGTCCATCATAAATCCTCAATATCAGAAGTCATGTTACTCCCAATATATTTCTCTATCGTGTCAAGACAAATCAACGATCTGGCGGGTACAAGGTGTGGACTGTTTCCTACTGCGTCAATTCAGTCTGGAGTCAGTGTTTTTTATCTATCTGCATGATATGGCTTTGCATAAACATCAATTTGGATTAGAATGTCAATTATCTTGTTTTTAAGGGAGATAAAGATGATTAAGATGCTGGCTTCTTTACTTCTGTTCGTGGCAATCTGTTTGCCACTTGGGGCTGAAAACTTGTTGGGTCTCGAGTTTGGAAGCTCCAAAAAAACCGCTGATGACGTCCTCACCGAGAAGCACTATTCACAATGGAGCGATTATGACGATATCTTGGTTTACATCCCTGCTGGCAACAATGTCGTGCTGAATGTCGCTTTGGGATTTACCTCACAAGGCAAGCTGGAGGGCTGGGTAATCAAACTACTGGGTCAGGATGATTTTAATGTGGAAGAAGTTACTTCTGCAGCTCTGAAGGATTTGCATGGGGATGAATACGCTTATGATGCTGATACGGGTGAGTACTACTGGGATTTGGGTAACAAGCACCAAGTAACTGCATATTGGGATCAGGAGGGAGATATTTTCTTTGTGAAATATACGACAAGGCGTTAGCGATGGCGACGACCTACTCTTCCACACAGTTGCCCATGCAGTACCATCGGCGCAGGCGAGCTTAACTGCTGTGTTCGGAATGGGAACAGGTGTTGCCTCGCTGCTATAACCACCATCG
>Ga0208462_1000515_pt1 | contig 38629 bp, 46 predicted proteins | sample AD_SCU001_MetaG_FD_184452 | JGI IMG/M metagenome (GOLD analysis project Ga0208462, IMG submission 184452) | Active sludge microbial communities of municipal wastewater-treating anaerobic digesters from China - AD_SCU001_MetaG (SPAdes) (version 2) | ecosystem: Engineered > Bioreactor > Anaerobic...
GAAGTTGCCCAAGCGTTATTGAGCGGATTGGAGCGGGTGAGGCCAAAGTGAAAATCAAAAACTAACAAAACAATATGGCAAAAAAGCAAAAAATATGGCTGGCGGTTTTTTTGGCGATGTTTCTGGTCCCGGAGGTTATGTGGCCACAATCAACAATTATACTCTATTCTTGGATTAGGGAAATTTTTTTTAGTGTTTCGCCGGTTGCCGGAGAATTTTCAAGATTTAGTATTTTTAGTTTTAATCAATTGCCACAATTATCAAATACTTTATTTTTGTTAAAAATGTTTGGACTAGTTTCTGCTTTTATTTATTCCTTAATATTATTTTCCAAATCAAAAAATGTAAAAATATTGATAATAAATATCATTATAGCTTTATTGTTGTTTGTTAATTTATTTTATATTTTATTTTTGATAAATTTTAGCCCTCGCATTGGTTAAAATATGTTTTTCCATTGCTGGATTTACAGCTGTGAGAAGGGCGAGGTGAGCGATCCCCAAGCGGTATGGCGATGATCGGTAAAACTAGTTTTTTATGAATACGAAAAATAATTTTAATGTCATTGAGTTGGAGGAGGCGGGGTCCACGAATGTTGAGGCGAAGAGGTTGGCGGCCGAAGGCGCGGCGCCGTGGACGGTTGTTTGGGCGCGGCGGCAGGCGGGAGGCTACGGGAAAGGGGGGGCGCCGTGGGCGTCGCCGGAGGGAGGACTTTATTTTTCGGTGATTTTGCCGCCGGGAGATATCGCGGATTTGCAGATCGCCACCATTTTGGCGGCGTTTTGCGCCGCCGGCGCGGTCAAAGAGAATTTTGCCGTTGAGCCGATGATCAAACTGCCCAACGACGTTTATTTGAACGGCAGGAAAATTTGCGGCGTGTTGACGGAAAATGCCGTTTGCGGGAAGGTGAGATCTTCGGTAATCGGCATCGGCGTCAACACCAATGTTGAAAGTTTCGGTCGGGGGATGGAAAAAATCGCCACATCGGTTAAAATTGAAACAGGCCGAGAGGTTGACAATCGCGTCCTTTTGGGACAAATTGTAAGCCAGATGATGAATATCTTCAAAAAATTAACCGTTAAGATTCAAAATTGAAAAATCAAAAATCAAAATGATAATGTAAAATTAAAAATTGGGCGATTTTAAATTTTAATCTGTCATTTTTAATTTTGATATTTGCATTTTTAATTTACTACTATGAATTTTGAAAAAGAAATCAAGGAATTGGAGAAAAAATTAGGAGGGTTGGAAGATCCGGCCGCGGCGGAAAAACAGCACCAGAAAGGCAAGCTCACCGCCCGCGAGCGGATTGGCGCGCTTTTGGACGCGGAAACTTTCACGGAGCTTGATTCGCTGGCGGAAACCCGTTTTGACCGGCTGGGGCTGGACAAGAAAAAAGTTCCCGGCGATGCGGTGATCGCGGGATTTGGCAAGATCGGCGGCCGGCCGGTTTGTGTTTACAGCCAGGATTTCACCAAGATGGGCGGATCGCTGGGAGAGGCGCACGGCAAAAAAATCGTCAAGGTGATTGAAATGGCGCGCCAAACCGGTTGTCCGGCAATCGGCATCATTGATTCGGGTGGCGCGCGCATTCAAGAGGGGGTTGCCAGTTTGGACGGATACGCGGCAATTTTCAATGCCATGGTCAAAGCGTCGGGGGTGGTGCCGCAAATTTCGGTGATTGTCGGTCCGTCGGCCGGCGGCGCGTGCTATGCGCCGGGATTGTCGGATTTCATTTTTATGGTTGACGGCATCGGCCAAATGTTTATCACCGGTCCGGAAGTGGTGAAAAAAGTTACCGGCGAAGAAGTGACGCTGGACGCGCTGGGAGGTGCGGCGGCGCACTGTGCCAAGTCCGGCTGTGCCCATTTTCCATATGCCGACGAAAGGGAATGTTTTGCCGGAGTGAAAAAACTTTTGGGCTATTTGCCGCAAAACAACGTTGACGATGCGCCGCGTTCAAAAGGAATCCTGTCGGAATTGTTTGAAAAGGAAGAGAGCGCCAAGCTGGCCGGCATCGTTCCCGAAGAGGAAACCAAGGGTTATGACATTCGGGAAGTGATCGGGGAAGTGTTTGACGGCAATTCGTTTTTGGAAGTGCAGGCCGGATTTGCCGCCAACGCGGTGGTGGGATTCGCGCGGCTAAACGGCCGTTCGCTGGGCGTGGTGGCCAACCAGCCCAAAATTATGGCCGGCGTTTTGGACATTGATTCCTCGGATAAAATCGCGCGGTTCGTGAATTTTTGCGATGCGTTCAATCTGCCGTTGGTCAATTTGGTGGATACTTCCGGCTATCTGCCGGGCACGGCGCAAGAACACGGCGGCATTATCCGGCACGGCGCCAAGGTGCTATATGCCTATGCCGCTGCGGCGGTGCCCAAAGTGAGCGTGATTTTGCGCAAGGCGTTCGGCGGCGCTTACATCGCGCTGGCCAGCCGCCAATTGGGGTACGATCGCGTGATTGCCTGGCCGGGGGCGCAAATTGCCGTGATGGGGCCGCAACAGGCCGCCAAGATTATTTACCACCGTGAAATCGCCGCGGCCAAAAATCCCGAAAAAGTTGAGGCCGAAAAAGCCGAAGAATTGCGCGAATTCATCAATCCATTTTCCGCGGCGAAATTGGGGCAGGTGGATATGGTGATCCATCCCAAAGACACGCGTGCAATTCTGATCCGACTGGTGGAATCGCTGTTGACCAAGCGCGAGCCAAAAATCGCCCGCAAGCACGGCAACATGCCAATGTAAAAAATATTCGAAAACCGAATATTCGAATATCCGAGACAAAATTCAATGAACCAAGTATCAAGTAAAATCAAAATTTCTGTTAAAACAAAAATTTCAGCCGCAATAATTTTTTTGATTAGCTCGTTGTTTTTTTGATGGACATAAATATCACTTATGTAGTTTTGCCGCTTATTCTTGCAGGATATTTGGTGTTTAGAAAAAAGTTTAGTTTATATTGGGTTGGAATTGAAGCTTTTCTGGCCATCCTAAGCCTGATATTTATATGGAATTTTATCAATGCAGGGATATTAAAGCTAAATTATGAATTATTTTTTGGAATATTTTTAATGTTAGTTGCGGTTAGCTTGGGATCAGGGAAAAAATACGGCTGGTGGGCTGGCATTGTGGCGTTATTTTTGTTAGTCATATCACCTATTTTACTGATTGTTTGGCTACCAATAGTTGGTATGGTATTGTGGTTTTTGGTAATATTGGTTTTAATATCTTTGTCCGCTTTGACGGCTTTATTGTTGCTTTTAATTGACCGGAAGAATTATTTTGCGGCGGTGGAGAAGGCGAGAGATAAAGCGGGGGATGATAGCGGCTTGACAAAGTAATTTGTATTTGTATATAATCATAATATACAATGAAAGAATTTGATTTTGCCGATATTCAGGGGTTTGATTGGGATAAAGGCAATATTGATAAAAATTGGACAAAACACGAGGTTTTATTTTGGGAGTGTGAGGAGGTATTCGCCAATCGGCCGCTTTTGATTCAGGCGGATGAAAAACATTCTTTGGATGATGAAAAGCGTTTTTATGTTCTTGGCCGCACCAACGAAGGCAGGTTTTTATTTGAAGTTTTTACAATCAGAAATTTCAAAATACGTGTGATTTCGGCCAGGTCGATGAGCAAAAAAGAAAAGGATATTTACTTAAAACAATATGAGCGATAAGAGCAAAAAATTAAAAACCGTTCCGCAATTTAAAACCCAAGATGAAGAGCGGGAGTTTTGGGCTAAAAATGATAGTGCCGACTATATTGATTGGAGCGACGCGAAAACCGATATCCAATTTCCCAATTTGAAATTTTCAACCCGTGCCATTTCCATTCGTTTGCCGGAAAATATGATCGTTAAATTAAAAGAGATTGCCAATAAGCGGGATGTGCCTTACCAGTCGTTGGTCAAAATGATTCTTGCGGATAAGATTAAGGATGAAATGAGCGCAAAATAATAAAAAATATTTAATGGATAAAATATCAAACAAAATCCAAATTCCAAATTCCAAATTCCAATCAAAACAAAAATTGCTTCGTGGTTGATGATATTTTTTCTTTGCAATGGTTAATAGCCGGCATGTCTTCGTTATTAGTAATTGGAGGTGGATATTTTTTTGTCAGCAATATTGTTGTTTTCTCGTAAGCGGATGGGTTGGTATTTGGGATTATTATCTGCCACTATCAATATTATCAATTCGGCTTTAGGAATATATCGCGCTTACAATGATTATGGCAATATTTATGCCGACCAAGCTTTAATTAGAGGAGCAATCTTTATGGGTGAAATACTGATTTTGTTTAATCTGATTATTTTGTTGTTATTATTTTTAGATAGGAAGAATTACTTCGCGGTGGCGGTGAAGGAGAAGAATAGGGCAGTTATTTATTCGTAGTATAAATAAATGGCGTTTTCTTCGTGATATATTACCAATCATGGGTAAATTAAATGAAAATCATTAAGGAAAAATTCAAGACGGACAAAAACAACAAGCTCTACTGGGGCAGGGTGTATTTTATTTCCGATGACCGCCAGCATAAAACGAAATTGATCTGGGCGACGTCTTTTGAATGGGTGCGGCGGCAGTTATTGGCGGAAACCTGGAAGGACGGCGATGTTGACAGGTTGGTCAACAAGATCGTGGTGCGCAAGTGGAAAGACGCGGGCCGGGCGGTTTTTTTGCGGCAAACCCGGTTGGACTTTTGGGGTGCCGGCGATGAAGAAAACGAATTTTTGCGGCGATTCACCAAGGAAAGGTTTGACGCCGATCATTGCGGATAACGGCTTTATGGCAAAAAAAATACTGGTCATTTCAATGAAGACCGGCTGGGGGCATATCCGCGCGGCGCAGGCGCTGGAAGAATACGCGCGCCAAAATTTGCCGGATTTGAAAATAATCCACGTTGATCTGCGCGAAATTGAGCCGGCGTTGGGGAAATTCTTTGAGATTTTTTATGACATTACCAACGACCGCCTGCCGGCGGTTTGGGGCGCGGTTTATCAAACTTTTGACATTGAGTCAATATCATTGGCGTTTCGCAAGGCTAATGGCTTCCAGCAACTGTTTCGGCGTCGCATCGGACGCTATTTGAAGCGTTTGTCGCCTGATGGCGTGATTTTTACCAATGTGATTCCCGCGCCCATGGTGGCGCCGCCTTGCCGCAAGCTTTTCCCGGGAATTCCCATGGCGGTGGTGGTAACCGATTACCACGGCCATTCCTATTATAACGTGCCGCTGATTGACCGGTACTTTGTGGCGGTTGACGGGGTGAAGGACGATCTTGTTCGCGTCGGCGTTGACAAGGAAAAAATTGAAGTGACCGGAATTCCCGTCAGTCAAAAATTCTATGCCGGGTACGATCCGATGCGTCTCAAACGGAAGTTGGGGATAAGCAATAATTTCAAAACGGTTTTATTTGTCAGCCGATTAGCCAAAGATTTTATTTTGCCGGCCTTGGAAGGAATTATGGGAATGGGCGAAAAAGTCAATTTGATAATGGTTTGCGGCGGCAACAACGAACTTTATCGCCGGATCAGGAATGAATTCCCGCCGAGGAGAAATTTCAAGCTGGTCAATTGGACCGGCCGGCTGGATGAATATATGAAAATTGCGGATGTGGTGGTAGGCAAGCCCGGCGGTTTGATGATTTCCGAATGTATGGCGCTGGGCAAGCGGATGGTCTTGACCGATCCGATTCCGGGGCAGGAAAAGCGCAACGCCGAGTTTATGGCCCGATGCGGAGGCGGCCGTTTGGCGCTGGACGCGAAACAAATTGCGATTTCGGTGCGTGAGAGCTTGCATTGTTCCGAAACTGGAGACATGCAGAGTGGCGCCAATGCCAGCGCCAAAATCCTGGAATTTTTCAAGTAGCGGGCGCGATAGACATTGCCAGAAATTAAAGATGTGAGGTATAATGAAGCAATAACCAAAAGGTCGGGGCAAGCGTTTATTAATTTAAAATAAATTTATGAAACTTACCTGGCTTGATATTACCGCCTTGGTGCTGGTGATTGTGGGCGGACTCAATTGGGGATTGGCGGTGTTCAATTTCAATTTGGTGAATCAATTATTGGGCGGCGTGCCGACGCTGGAAACCATTGTCTATGGCGTGGTAGGCGTGGCCGCGATTTACGTGGCGATGCTGGTGCCCAAATTGAGCAAAGGATAAAAAAATAGCAGATGAGGAATGAATTGATAATCAGTGGGAGGAAAAGCAATGCGAAACTAAAAACGGCCGGAAGGCCGTTTTGCTTTCTAATGCGCCTTCCACAAATAACTTCCACACCATACCCACATCTTTGCCCCATATTTCAAATTTCTTCGGGCGCAATATTTTCAATGTAGCGAGAGGCTGCATCTCAAATATTGCTTGGTCGGAAATTTGAAATCTGAGCCAAACCTGCGGGCAATATATGGAAGTTATTTGTGGAAGGCGCCTAAAAATTTCAGCAGTTTTTTCTTTCCAGCAAACGGATACCGAGTTTTAAAATCTTGCCGTCCCGCAAAACTGCCACGGGAATTTCATCGCCGATCTTGCAATCCTGCAAAATATCGGTTAACAGTCGCTCGTGGGAGATTTTCTGTCCGCCGAATTCCAAAATAATGTCATATTCCTTCAGGCCGGCCAGATCCGCGGCGCTTCCCGGAATCACCGCCGGCTCGCCGAAAGTTTCGCGCACGATCAGTGCGCCGTAATCCACCGGCAGTTTGTTGGTTTGTGCGATCTCGGGGTTCAGGATTACATAACGGATGCCCATAAACGGCCGTTTGAGCTTGCCGTATTTCAGCACTTCTTCCATCATTTTTTTGGCATAGTTCACCGGAATCGCAAAGCACAGATTTTGTGCGCCCATTACCGTGGCGGTGTTGACGCCGATGGCGTGCGCCCTCATATTGACCAGCGGGCCGCCGGAATTTCCCGGATTGATGGCCGCATCCGTTTGAATCAGTCCGCGCAGGCTGGTTTCTTGCATTTTACTGCCGCCGTAGGCGGTGATCTTGCGGCTCAAACCCGAAACGATGCCGGCCGACAATGTGTCGTCAAATTCTCCCATCGGATTGCCGACCGCCAGCACGGATTCGCCCAGTTGAATGGCTTCCGAATCGCCCATTTTTAAACAGGGCAGTTTTTGGCGGGCGTTGATTTTGAGGATCGCCAGATCAATCAGCGGGTCTTTGGCCAGCACCTGGCATTCATACTTGTGTTCCGGGTCAACGATGGCGGTGTAGCTGGCGTCGGTATCGTCAACCACATGGGAGCAGGTGAGAATGTAGCCGTCGGGAGAAATGATAAATCCCGAACCGCCGCCGATCTTCGTTTTTTCTCCGGAGTCGTTGATTTTGGGAACCACGGTTTGCCGGTCGCCCAGGGGCACGAAATAAAAACCTTCCACGCGGGAAACGTCTTTGGAAACCACGATGGTGATCACCGCCGGGCAAACCTTTTTGGCCACGGAAATGATGGGGGAAAGAGATCTTGAAGCCATAATTCAAAGTTTAAAAATCAATTTCGTTCATTTTAACATTGAATTCCGTTGCCAACAAGCGTATTTTTTGCTAAACTTCTCCTTGCCGCCCCCATAGTTCAATGGACAGAACGAGAGACTCCTAAGCTCTAGATCCAGGTCCGATTCCTGGCGGGGGCACAAATTTTGCGAAGCAAAATTTAGTTTTTAGTTTACGGTTAATAGTTTTTAGAAAAAGTTTTTAGAAAAAGATTGCAAAATTGGAGATTTGCGGTATATTCAATTAGTTTGAGGGCCTGTAGTATAGTGGTATCACGCCTCCATGGCATGGAGGTAATCGGGGTCCGATTCCCCGCAGGTCCACTGGCTAATGTCATATGTCTGACAGCATTAAATCCGCCTCCGGGGCGGGTTTTTTGTTTTGAGTTATCCACAGGGGATATGGTCCGCGCATATATATTTTTATCTCATATTTGAGATAAAAATAATGAATTTATCCTGCAACCTGTGGAAAACCCCGCTTGGCTGTGGATTAAGCTATTTTTTAAGCCTAAATCTTTTATTTGCGCCCCAATTTTTAATTTGTTAAGATAAAAAAAGATAAAAATAAAGAAATGGTGCAAGAATTGGGGAAAAACAAAAATTCCGGCGCGGGCAAAAAAATCCGTAGCCGTGCTTATCCTGCGCTGGATTTGCCGGCCGCGGTCTTGGCGGCAAAAAAAATTTTTGACGATTTGGGGCAAGGGCCGCATTCTCGGATATCGCTGGCACGAGGCTTGGGTTATGGTTCATTTTGCGGCGCGGCATCGGCAAAAATCGGCGCGCTGGTCCATTTCGGTTTCTTGGAGCGGTTTGCCGGAAATTATTCCGTTGCTCCCGCCGCCCCGCCGCTTTTTGATTATCCGAAAAATCTCCGGCAAAATGAAATTTTTGCCGCGGCGGCAAGACCTTCGCTTTTTGCCGCCTTGGCCGCGCGGTTTGCCGGGCAAAATTTGCCCAAAAATCTGCCGGCGGTTTTGGTTTCCGATTACGGCATTTCTCCCGCCGCCGCGCCGCTGGCGGCGAAAAATTTTGCGGCCACTTTTGAATTTGCGGGGATGTTGAAAGACGGCCGGCTGATTTTACCCGATGTCGGGGAAAACGCAAGCGACGGCAACGATTCGGAGGGGAAAATTTTTGAAGAAAAAAACCGCCGGCCGGCGGCGGAAAACAATCGCGGGGGCGGGGAGGAGGAAGGACAAATAGAAGTGCGGCTGGCATCGGGCATAAAGATCGTTTTTCCCAAAAAATTTGCCGCGCAAATGGCCCGGGGCGAATTTGCCGAAGAGGTGAAAAATTTGGATTCAAAAATCGCGGCGGGCTAATCACTCAATGCAACAGTTTATCGCCCGTTTGACCAGATCGCCGAGCTTTTCCACGAATCCTTGCGGTTTTTTGTCGTTTTTATTGAGGGCCCCGCCGTCAATTTTTTTTATCCCGGCGGCGTCAACGGCACCCATATTCAATCCCCAAAATAAAGTGTAAAGCTTGAAAGATTTTTCAAAAAAATCATAGGCGCCGTTTTTGTTTAATGCCAACTGCTTGGTGCCCACTTCCATTAAGCGATAGGACGCCGCCAGCAGGTGTTTTGAAACGCACCAAACTTCGCCTTCCGGGTCTTTGACGATTTTTTTGAGCAATTCTTTGCGCATTTCGCGCGTTTCGGAAAGCAAATCATAATAATTCTTACTGCCGGTTTTTTCGGCGGTGAAAAAGAAATGTTCCTCAATGCTCACCAAATTCATGATCGCAATGACCAGATCCTGATCGCTGGAAAGGTCCATCTTGTCTTTCTTTTTCATCTCGTCGATTTTGGCGACGAATTTATCAAGATCTTTTATTTGCCCATTGGTTGTTTTCATATTTTTAACGCGTTATAAAATAAAATGCCAACGAAAAAAACAAGAGGAAAATAACGGGAAGGGCGATTTTTTCAAAGGGGAAATGGGCGCGCCCGTTATTGCGCTCTTTCAATGATTCATACAATTTTGCGGCGAAAAAAAACACGGCCGAGCCTTCAATAATTCCCAAAATCAATTTGTCTTGGGCGCAGGAACGGAGAAAATCAATCGGATGGACGGTAATTTCAGCGTAATAGAGCGGCACGATCGCCATGGCGTAGCCGGCCAAAATCACGGCGAATTTGGCGATCGGCGAGTGGATTTTTCTTTTGCCCAGCCAGTCAATGGTCCACAGAGCCAGTGAAAGCAAAAACGCGCCCAGCCATAATCCGGTGATCAAGTCGCCGATGCCCAGCCAGCGCGAAAGCCCGATGCCGGCGCCCACGGCCACGGTGCAAACCGGGCAAATCGCTTCGGCTTTTCCCGCCGCCGTTGCCGCGGCAAAAATAAAAATAAAAAATGCGCCCTTGTTTTTCATAATGGCGGTTTCGTATCCGCTTGTCTCAGAAAATCAATGATGGTTTGGTCGCCCGAATGGCATTTTTGCGTTTTGGCGTCCCAGAGCATCGGCACGCCCAAATTGTCCGAACCAAGGCCGCAACTCTTGGCGGTCCGGATGAATTCGTCTTGATTTGTCCGGTCGCTTGAAATTTCTTTTTGTTCAATCCGCAATTTTTCGGCCAAATTATTTTCGGCGATGTAATTTTCAACGGTTTTGCAATGAGGGCAGGAATTTCCGTAATACAGAATCATTTGCGCGGCGGGGTTACCGTTGTTCGTCTCCGCAGTTTTTATTTTTGGTAATTCCATTATTAAAAACGCCGAGGCCGCCACCAACAAAATTGCGGCAGTCGCCAGTTTTTTGGTTGTGTTCATATTGTGAGCGTCATTGATCCGAAGTCCGACAGCTACATTGTAGCATAAGGCGCCTTCCACAAATAACTTCCACACCATACCCACATCTTTGCCCCATATTTCAAATTTCTTCGGGCGCAATATTTTCAATGTAGCGAGAGGCTACATCTCAAATATTGCTTGGTCAGAAATTTGAAATCTGAGCCAAACCTGCGGGCAATATATGGAAGTTATTTATGGAAGGCGCCTAATCATAAATTTTGAAAAGTTGCGGCAGTGAAAAAAGATTGCGCCGGCGGAGAACGTAGCAAAGTATTGCTCGTCTCCTTTTATTTTTATAGGGTGATTTATTATTTTTGAAGATTTTTGGTATTCTGGAGAATATGGATGCCAATTTTTTTTTGAGATTCATCGTTTTAGCGACATTGACGCTTGTTTTTGCGCCGTCGGCCGGCGCGCATCTGCCGCGGATGGAAGGGGCGAATGCCGAAATCAAGATTGAAAGGCCGGAAATTTCCCAGGCGTTCTATGGCTGGCTGGAAGGGAAGCCCGCGGTTTATTCAATCAATGCCAAAACGCCGTTTTTGCTTTATGTCGGGTTGTTGTCGCCGCGGGTTGAATTCGCGCAGACGGATTTTTCGGCGGTAATCCGCAAAGACGGCAAATTGTTTTCCCGTATTTCGGCAGAGGATTCTTTGTGGCCGGTCACCTATGAGCCGTTTGCCAACGACTATTATGCCAAGGGCCCGGAATGGGAGCAAAGAGTTCCTGCCGGAAAATATGAAATTGAAGTTTCCAATTCCGGCAACAGCGGCAGTTATTCTCTGGCGATCGGCAAAACCGAAGATCTGTCTTTGGGCGGTTTTTTGCGCACGCTGGCGGTTCTGCCGCACGTCAAGGAAAAATTTTTCGGCGTGCCCTGGTGGCAGGCCTATAACAATCTCATCGGCGTGGCGGCGCTCATTTTCCTGGCGGCGTTGCTGATCGCGGCGTATTTCGCGGCGTCGTTTTTCAAAAACCGGCGCTTGAAAAATAAATTGGACGAACAATATGCCAAACACTTTGCCGACCGGAGCGCTGGGGGAGCGGCTGGCGGCTGATTATTTAAAAAGCCGGGGCTACCGGATTTTGGGGCGGAATTTTTTCTTGCGCGCTTTGGGCGGGCCCAAAATCGCCGAAGTGGATATTATTGCCAAAAGACGTGATGCGTTCGCGTTTGTGGAAGTGAAAACCATCAAGGCCAATTCCAAATATTTGGCGCAGGATAAGGTAAACGAAACAAAAAAATGGAAGATTGCCAAAGCCGCGGAAATGTGGCTGATAAAAAACAAGGTGCCGCTTGACGTCAAATGGCAAATTGACGTGATCGCCGTGGAACTCTTGCCCGATGACCGCCCAAAAATCTTCCAAAAAATCCTCGGTCCCCGCTTCAAACTTTCCCACTTTGAAAACATCGGTTGCTATTGATTTTTGCCAAATAAAATTTTTAATTTGGCAAGAGAGCGGAAGGAATGGTCAATGGCTTTGGAGAGGAAGGGTTGGAAGGCGCCGCCGGTTTTGCCGGTTTTTTGTTTGATGGCGGCAATAATTTGGCCGGGCGTCAAATTCGGCGACCAGTCAAGCGGCAATTCCAGCCAAACACTGCCGACGAAGCGGTTGGCAAAGTGGGCATCGGATCCGGCGGTGAACGGCAGGTTATGCTTTTGTGCGAAATCTTCGGCTTTTTCGTTGCCGGAAAATACCGAGCCGTTCAAAATCTCAACGCCGTCAAATTGTCCCAGATAATTTCCCAAATTTTCCTTGAAACCGCAAAACGAGCCGAACGGGTGGGCGATGACCGCCAGTCCGTTTTGGCCTTTGATTCTTTTCAATGTTTCGCCAGCGGGCAAATGGTCGGGGATTGGCTCTTTTATATTCAACGCCAAAATGTCGCCCTGTTTGGATTTGACTTCTTCGGCCGGAATGGCGATTATCGGCAAGTTTTTTTCTTGAATATACTTTTGCGCTTCCCGCGAGCCGGCCATATTGCCGTGATCGGCAATGGCAACGCATCGGAGGCCGCGCGCCAATGCCAAATCAACGATCTTTTCGGGATCGGCCAGACTGTCAAAGGAATATTTGCTGTGTATGTGTAAATCGCACTTCAACATATTGGACCCACCGCAATCTATTGGAAATTTTATCACAAAGTAGTAAAGTGGCAATATATGGAAGCAATTGTTTTCATTATCTCATGCTTGTATTTTTTTTTGCCGGCGTATTTTGCCAATATGACGCCGCCCTTGGCGCGCAATGCCGGCATATTTCCAAAACTTGCGTTTCCGGTTGATTTTGGCAAAACCTGGCGCGGCAAGCGAATCTTCGGCGATCACAAAACCTGGCGCGGCGCGGCGAGCGCCTTGATCGTGGGAATGGGAGCGGCGCTTTTGCAGTGGTGGCTTTACCGGTTTTCCTGGGCGGCTGAACTTTCGCTTTTGGATTATAAATCGGTTAATTTGTGGATGTTTTCGCTGTTGTTTGCCGGCGGCGCGGTGGCGGGGGATTTGGCCGCGGCATTTGTCAAACGGCGGCTCAATTTGCCGCCCGGCGCGCCGTTTATGCCGTGGGACCAAACCAATTATGTCATCGGCAGTTTCATTTTTTTGGGGGCCTATGTGAGCAAATATCTTGCCGGCGATCTGCTGGTGTGGGCGACGATTTTTGTGATGACCTTCTTTTTGCATTTGCTGTTTAACCGGTTTGGCTATGATATCGGCCTGCACAAAGCAAAATGGTGACACAATTGCGATGATACGGGAATTTGTTGAAAATTTTTTCCGCCAAGCGCCGGGATTGATGTTTGAATTGGCATCGGCGGCGATCATTCTTCTTTTCGGCGGTTATTTTGCCCAAGCCATCGGCGCGGCGGCGGACGATCTTTTGGCGCATGCCAAAATTGTGTCCGTTGCCGGCAAATCAAAACCGCTAAAAACCGTCATTAAAAAGAAGATCGCGGGCAGGGTGTTGAAATTTTGGATACTGGTCATTTTCGCAATGATGAGCGCCAAAATTATGGGCGTGGAAGCCGTTGCCGGATTTCTGGGAAAAATCGCACTGGTCGGAATTTGCCTTTTTGCCGCGGCTTTTGTTTATTTCGCGGCAGTTATTGCAGTAAATCTTTGGCGGTCAAAATCTTCACGTGCCAAAATTACTGCCGGGAAATTTGCCGATAAAATTAAAAAAAAGGCAAAATGTTTGAAAGAAACCTTTAAATCGTTGTCCATATGATCATCGGGGTTGCCGGCAAAATGGGCGCGGGCAAAGATACTTTTGCCGTTTATTTGGGAAAGAAGGGATTCATCCATATCTCACTTTCGGATATTATTCGCCAAGAAGCGGCGGCGCGCGGAATTGAGCCTTCATGCCGGAATTTGCAGGATTTGGGCAACGTCTTGCGCCGTGAATATGGAAACGGAGTGCTTTCAAAAATGGCGCAGAAAAGAATTATTCCCGGTAAAAATTATGTGGTTACCAGCATCAGGAATGTCGGCGAGATTGAAGTTTTAATTCAAAACAAGGAGTTTGTTTTAATCGCGATTGACGCGCCGCAAACGATTAGATTTGCGCGGATTACAGCAAGAAATTATCAAACAAAAACTTTGCCGCTGTCGTTTAAAGATTTTCAAAAATTGGAGGAAAGGGAATTAATATCGCCGGAATCTTCCGACCAGCGGCTTGATAAATGTGCCGCGCTTGCGAAACGGTATTGCTAAACGACGTTGAATTAGCGTCGTTTCATCGTCAAATAGATATATTGTTGGAATCTCTGGGCCGCCGAGTTTGAATTTATCTTGCCGCTGTGGTAGAATGAACGAATTGGAACCATTCCAATTTTGTTTTTTGAAATGATTTTATGCAAATAATTTGGCACGGACAATCTTGTTTTGAGATCATTATTCCCAAGGGCAAGGGGGAAAGCATCACTCTGCTTGTGGATCCGCCCAGCGAGGCCAAAACCGGTCTCAAGCCGCCGGCAAGAACCGGCGCGCAAATCGTGTTGTTGACCAGCGCGTCCTATACCGCCGGCAAGGGGGATTTGGAAAAGATCGCTCCCGGCGCGTTTTTGGTTGACGGCCCGGGCGAATATGAATCCCGGGGCGTTTATATCCGGGGGATTGATTTCAATTTCGGGAAGACCGGTGTTGCGCAAGATGCCGCCGCGCCGGAATCCTTTGCCATGGGAACGATCTATACCATTGAAGCCGAAGAGATGAAGCTTTGCCATCTGGGCAATTTTTCCGGCAAAGAATTGGCCGCGGCGCAGGTGGAAAAAATCGGCAATGTTGATATTTTGATGTTTCCCGCCGGCGGCGGGAAAGATTTTGGCGCCAAAGAGGCGTTGAAAGTCGTGTCGCAGATTGAACCCAGCATCGCGATCCCGATGAATTACGAGATTCCCAAATTGAAACTGGAGGCCGGAAATTTGAAAGAATTTTTAAAGACCGCCGGCATTTCCCAGACCGAGCCGCTGGCAAAACTCACGATAAAGAAAAAGGAGATCAATCTTGAAGAAGCCAAAATCATCGTGCTGACACCTTAAAAATTAAAAGTTAAAAAATCAAAATGTAAAATGACAATGCAAAATTAAAAATTTGGAATGCGGAAACATTTTAGATTTTTAATTGTCATTTTGATTTTTGATTTTTACATTTTGCATTAAAGTATGGTCGCGAAGAAATCAGACAAAGACAACAAAAATAATGGCAACGGCCAGGAAAAATTGGAATTTGAACAGGTGAAGCCTGCCGAGATTGTGTCAATGATGAAGGATTCCTACATTGACTACGCGATGTCGGTGATCGTGTCGCGCGCGCTTCCCGATGTTCGTGACGGCTTGAAGCCTGTCCAGCGCCGCGTTCTGTATGTAATGCTGGAAGAAGGTCTGCGCCACACCGCCAAATACCGCAAATCCGCCACGGTGGTGGGTTCGGCGCTGGGACGCTACCATCCGCACGGCGATTCTTCGGTCTATGACACGATGGTGCGTTTGGCGCAGGATTTCACTTTGCGTTATCCTTTGGTGCAGGGCCAAGGCAATTTTGGCAGTATTGACGGAGATTCGGCCGCGGCGATGCGCTACACCGAGGCGCGTTTATCGCGAGTGGGGGAGGCGGTCTTGGAAGATATTGACAAAAACACGGTTGATTTTATTGACAATTACGACGGCACGCGCCAAGAGCCGTCGGTTTTGCCGTCGCCCTTGCCGCAATTGCTTTTGAACGGCTCTCTGGGGATCGCCGTGGGCATGGCCACCAACATTCCGCCGCATAATTTGGGTGAAGTTTGCGATGCGCTTACATATCTGCTTGACGCCCCCAAGGCGACCACCGAAGATCTGTTTGAGTTTATCAAGGGTCCCGATTTTCCTTTGGGTGGAGAAATTTTTGACCGCAAAGAGATTGTTGCCGCCTATTCGCAAGGCAAGGGGCCGATCGTTTGCCGCGGCAAGGCCGAGATCGTGCAAAATGAAAAGACCGATCGCTATCAGATCGTCATCACCGAGATTCCTTATCAGGTGCAAAAGTCGGGATTGCTGGAGCAGATCGCCAGATTGGTATCGGAAAAAAAGATTGACGGCGTCAAAGATGTCCGCGACGAATCCGACAAGGACGGCCTGCGCGTGGCGATTGACCTCAACCGCGATGCCCAGCCGCAAAAAATTCTCAACCGGCTTTACAAATTCACGGATCTCCAGCGCACCTTCCATTTGAATATGCTGGCGCTGGTGGACGGCATCCAGCCGCAGGTTTTGAGCCTTGCCGAAACGCTGAATTATTTTTTGGAGCATCGCAAGCAAGTGGTGGCGCGCCGCACCCAATTTGAGCTTGACCGCGCCAAAGAGCGGGCGCATATTTTGGAAGGGTTGGTGAGATGCCTGGCCGATATTGACGAGGTGATCCGCATCATCAGAAAATCCGAAAACCGCGAAGACGCGCGCCACAATTTAATGAAGCGGTTCAAGCTTGACGAGATCCAGGCCAATGCGATTTTGGAAACCAAACTGGCGGCGCTGGCGAAACTGGAACGGCAGAAAATTGACAATGAATTGAAGGAATTGGAGGCCAAAATCGCCGAATATCTCGGCATTTTAAAAAGCCCGGCCAAGATCAAGGCGGTGATCAAAAAAGAACTGATGAAGGCCAAAGAAACCTACGGCGATGAACGGCGCACAAAAGTCTGCGTTCACAAGATCGGCGAAATTTCCGAAGCCGACTTGATTCCCGACGAAGAAGTGGCGATCACGCTGACCAATTCCGGCTACATCAAGCGCATTGATCCCAAAACCTACAAAATTCAAAAGCGCGGGGGAAAAGGCATTATCGGCCTCAAAACCGTGGGCGACGACATCGTGGAGCAATCGCTGATTGCCAATACGCACGACCGGATATTGTTCTTCACCGATATGGGGCGGGTTTTTCAAACCTTGGCCTATGAAATTCCGGAGGGAGCGCGCGTGGCCAAAGGGCGGGCGCTGGTGAATTTTTTGGATTTGGGCGCGCAAGAAAAAGTGCTTTATCTGATGTCGCTGGGATCCGCTTCCGCCAAAACTATGGCGGGCAAAAACAAATCCAAAGCCAACGGCAACGGCACTGCCGAGGAAAGCAAATATCTGTTGATTGTGACCAAAAACGGCATTGCCAAAAAAACCGCGACGGAAGACTTTGACAATATCCGCCGTTCGGGGCTGATTGCCGTTACCCTCAAAAAGGGCGATCTTTTGCGCAAAGTGGCCAAAACTTCCGGCAACGACGAAATTATCGTGGTGACCAAAAAGGGGCAGTCGGTGCGCTTCAAAGAAAAAGATTTGCGCCCGATGGGGCGGCAGGCCGCGGGCAATAAAGCGATCGCTTTGAAACGCGGCGATGAAGTGGTGGGAATGGATGTGATTCCGGCAGAACCGGCGGTGGGGGCGGACGGCAAGCCGCGCGAGCGGCTGGTGCTGGCGGTGATGGAAAATGGCTATGGCAAACGCACCAACATCAAAGAATACCGCTTGCAGGGACGGGGCGGTTCGGGCATCAAGGCGGCGGAAATTACTGCCAAAACCGGAGAATTGGTAACGTCGTTTGTGCTCACCGACGAAGAAGAATTGATGGTGATCTCCAAAAAAGGGCAGGTGATCCGCGTGCCGATTGAGGGGATTTCAATTTTATCGCGCCCCACGCAGGGCGTGCGCATTATGCGCCTGGAAGACGGCGACAAAGTCGCGTCGGCCAATTGCATCTAAATCAACGGCAAGTTATTATAAAAAATAAAATGTTTGCTTTATTGTCCGGTTTTTGTGCTGGTGAAACAAAATTGAAAATGTAAAAATCAAAATGTAAAATGACAATGCAAAATTAAAAATTTGAAATGCAGAAACATTAAGGACGGATGCGCCTACGGCGCAAATTGTCATTTTGATTTTTGATTTTTCAATTTTACATTTTTATGGCGTCTACATTTATAAATCCCGGGCTGATTTTGCAACAGCAATTGCAATTAAGGCGCGATACGATTGCCGCGGATTTCGGTTGCGGGTCGGGGGAATGGGCGCTGGCGCTGGCAAAAATTCTTGATCATGGCAAGGTTTGGGCGGTTGATTTGCTGGAAGAGCCGCTGTCGGCGGCGAGAAGCCGCGCCAAGATCGCGGGATTGCAAAACATTGAATTCGTCAAGGGCGACATTGAAAAATTGGTGCCGCGTTTGCCGGCGGATGCGCTGGATTTGGTGCTGATGACCAATCTGCTGTTTCAGGTCGGCGACATCGGCGCGGTGTTCGGCGAAGCCAAAAGAGTGCTGAAAGCCGGCGGCAAGGTTCTGGTTGTTGATTGGAAAGGGGGCGTCCGCGTGGGGCCGGCGGAGAAACTGCCGCCCGAAAAAGTCAAGGAAGTTGCCGCGCGCGCCGGATTTGAATCGATCGGAGAATTTGATGCCGGCAATTTCCATTATGGCTTGATTTTTAAGAAGTAATAGATTTTAATTAAGATAATGAGCATAATTTCCAAAGTTTTCGGATCGTTGTTTGCCGCCGCGGTTTTGCTGGTCGGGCGAATTGCCGCCGCGGAGAAGTTTGAATTTACCAATCCCGTCAACAAAAATCTTGATCAGTTGATCAGTAGCGTGATGGGGTTTTTGTTCGGCGTGGCGCTTTTGGTTTGTCCGATCCTGATCATCTGGGGCGGATTTATGATCGCCACCTCGGGCGGGGATCAGGAAAAAACCAAAAAAGGCAGACAGATTATCACCGCCGCGGTCGTCGGCCTGGTAATTATCGCGCTTTCCAATGTGATCAAGGCGGTTATTTGGGATGTTGTCACCGCAAAATAAATGAATATGTTAAAAATCGATTTGCCAAAAATTATGGCGCCCGTGGCGATGTTTTTGCTCTTGTGTCTGCCGGCGGTAATTGTCTGTGCCGATGAAACCGCGGATGCTCCGGCGGATAATCAGGGAAGCGGCGGGTCGGGGGAAGCGGTGTTGGTGAGCCCGCTGCAAGGCGATTTGACGGTGGAGGACATTGCCGGCAAAATTTCGGGCGTGATTTTTGGACTGGCGCTGATGGTTTGCCCGATCCTGATCATCTGGGGCGGGTTTGAGATTGCCACCGCCGGCGGAGATCAAAACAAAATCACCAAGGGTAAGCAGATCATCACATTTTCCATGGTCGGTTTGGCGATTATCGCGCTTTCGGCGGCGTTTGTTGAGGCGATCAAGCAAATTTTGGGCGCCGATTGAAAATTGTCGCAGAGGTATTTGATACCGCTAAAATTTAGCGGTATCAAATACCTCTGCCTCTTTGGCAAAGCAGTTAAACAAAAATATGGGTAAAAAAAATATTTTTAATGCGCCGGCACTTCATCGGAAGATCGGCGGGCTGGCGGCGTTTCAGTTCTTGTTCTTTTGTCCGCAGGTTTTGTTTGCCGACAACGATGTGCCCTATGTTGAAGTGCCCACGAACGTGAGCATCACCGGGATGCTGGGAAGAATTCGCGGCTATTTTTTCGGCGCGATCATCGCCGCCTGCGTGTTTATGGTGCTTTGGGGGGCGTTTGATTTGGTAACTTCCGGCGGCGACGAAAAAAAGCTCACCAGCGCCAAGAACCGCATCATGTACGCTTCCATCGGCTTGGTCGTGGCCGCGTTCTCAATGGGGATCGTGAGCTTGATAATGAGCGTTGCCGGTGTCGGCGGGGGAGAATAATGATTTGACGCCGCGGATGCGGTTGGGATATAATGGAATTGAAAGTTGCAATTGTTTAAATCAAAAAAGTATAAAAATAAAGAATATGGTCAACAAAGCAAAAAAAATCGTTTCGCTGGCATTGGTTTCGTTAATGTTTGTGCCGCTTTTGGCCTTGGGGCAAAGTGATTTTATGCCGACACCCAGCGATCAAGCCGGAAAGGGGCTTGGGGATCAATATAATTTTAGCGATAAATCCCTTGTTGAAGTGGTGGAGACGATCGGCAGTTATGTCATCGGCATTTTGGTGATCGTGGCGGTGTTCTATGTGCTGTGGGCGGCCTACACTTTCATCACCGCTGCCGGCGACACGGAAAAAATTACTTCGGCGCGCAACCGGATAATGTATGCCGGCATCGGGATCATCGTGGCGCTGTTGGCGCGGGGGATCATTGCGCTGGTTTTGCAGGTGGCGCAATAAGCGGCTTTCATAAGTTTTTCCCGCGGGCGAAAGCCCGCTTTTGTTTTACTTTTTGGCGTAAATGGATTAAAAATAAAGCAGTCAAATGTTGCCGAGGTGGCGGAATTGGCAGACGCGCCGGCCTTAGGAGCCGGTGGGGCAACCTGTGAGAGTTCAAATCTCTCCCTCGGCACCGATAAAATTTAAAATTAAAAAATCAAAATGAAAAATTAAGGAATAATTTTAAAGCATTAAATAGTTGAAATTTTTTTAAAATTTCAACACCAAAATTTTTCATTTTGATTTTTTAATTTTAAATTAAGAATGAAAAAGGCGCCGTTCGGCGCCTTTTTCATTCTTTGATGGTGAGCTTTTTCTTTTTTTCGCGCTGGATCTTGGGAATGCGCACGGTTAGAACGCCGTCCTTCATTGCCGCGTCGGCGCGGGAGGAGTCCACTTCCACGGGAAGAATGATCTTGCGCGAGAACGGCCCCCAATAGCATTCCTCAATGAAATAATCGCCGTCTTCGTCCAGTGGATTGGGCCGTTCGCCCTTGATGACGATCACATCGTCTTCAATGACCACTTCAACGTCATCGGCTTTGATGCCGGCAATCGCCGCCTGCGCCACCAGATCGTTTTCGGTCTGATAGACGTTGACGGCCAAACGGCCTTCGCCGTTCAACCATTCGCGGTCGGCCGCTTCTTGCGCGGATATTTTTTTGTTTGGCATAGCTTTTTTGTTTTTTTCCGTCGCCGGTTTCTTCTTGGGTGCGGGTTCTTCCGGCGGCGCGGTCATCTCGTCAATATTTTCGTTGGTGATAATTTTCTTTGCCGGGTCTTTTTCTTCAAGAGAGGGGATGCCCCTTTTTTTCGTTGCCGCCGGTTTGGTTTTGTAGGCGGCAAATGTCGCGGCGCCTTCCGGCGGCAAATCTTCACCCAAGATCGTCTCTTCGGGAAACGCTTCCGTTTCGTTGTCCGTGTTTTGATTTTGCGCGACGGTGCCCCGCCGCAATTTTTCAAGGAAAGAAGACATATTTCAAATTAAAAAATTAAAAAGCAAAATTAAAAATGGCAACGGAAAATTTAAAATCATCAAATTTTAAAACGGATGAATTTTTACATTTTGCAGACGCTTTTCATTGCCAGCAATTTTTTGAACCGGGCATAAAGATTCAACGCCAAAAACAGAATGATTGCCAGCGGAATAAACAAAAACAGGGCGTTCTCCTCGCTTTTCATCTCCTCGCTTTTCATTATAGAGAAATTATAAAGTCCGTGCAAGCAACTTACCAAAACAAATCCCCGGAAAAGAATGCCGGCCTTCCTTTTTCTCCGGCAAAATGCCATGGCCATATAATAACCCACCATTCCCGAGCAAAGAGTGTGCAGTAAAATCGCCGTCAGCGACCGGAAAAGCGATAACCAAACCAAAACCGCCGCGCCGCCGGCGGTCAGAAGATCGCTACCCGAAAAAATTTGTTCCCGCACCGATGGCAGGAGGAACAACAGGTTTTCCACCGCGGCAAACCCCAGTGCTGCCGCCGCCATATAGATGACGAAATCAACCGGTTCGTCCAAATGGCGGTTTTGTTGGGCGGCTTGTTCGCGCACCCACACGGCAAAATATTTGGCATATTCTTCAACGAACGCGATTGCCATAATGTTGGCCAGAAGCAACGCCACTGCTTCGGGGAAACCGAAGGAGTTAACAATGTTGATCAAAAAGATTTCAATTGCTACCGCCGGCGCGGTCATCAATCCGCCCAGCAAAAACACTTTGGTGATTTCGCTTTTGGGTTCCGGATGCCGGTCGCGCTTCAAATAAAACGCCAGCCACAAAAAGCAGGGGAGCACCCCGGCAATCAAATACACCGCCAGCGATCCGGCGGCTTGCGAAAACCAGACTGCCGCCGCCAGCGCCGCGTCCGCGTCAAAAATCGTTTCCATATTTCATTTTACCCTTTCCCGCCCCCGCTTTCAAATCTTTCTTCTCGCCAGATTATTGCCTCCGCGTCCCACGCGCCCTGAACCGTCCGCAATTTTTGCAATGGTTAGATTATTGCAAACTTTATTTTCGGAAAGCATTCAGAGGGTTAGACCCTCTGATTTTTTTAAAAGGTCCAGGAATTAACTCAAATGCCTCAAGAGTGCAGAAGTGGGTGGACGCATACAATCAGTTGACAAGGTTTTATGTCAATAGCTTGACGAAACGGGATGATAGTGTATAGTCGGGGCAGTAGACGCACTCTTTGAACAATCAAATCAAATATAGGGGGAGCTGCTACTAGGAGGATAAGAAAATGGGCAAAAGTGTTTATGCGGGAATGCTCATCGCATTCCTGCTGGTGGCGTGCTTGAGCGTGCCAGGGATGGGGAAAGCCCAAGTGGTGGATGATGGGATGCCGAACATCCATCCCTGGTTTGCTGTAAGTATGATAGAGCAACAAACGGGCATTTTGCCGGTATATAATGTTACCGGCCAGGAATGCTACAGTTTGTTCGTAGCGGCGGGAAGAGACATGTCTTTTATCTCTCTGCGGGAGGGGGAAGTGTTCCCCGTATATAATGTCAGCGATGTTCGCGTTATATACGAGGTGAAATACCCCGAAGCGAAATTCCCGGTGCTTTCAGCGGTCCTTGGTGGGCCATTCACCAGCGATAAGAAAATGACCAAGTGCTTCCAAATCGTTGCAGGAAGCACCGGACCGGAAGTTTACTCGTGGGAGCCGTAAGGTTTCCGGCTCAACTTTTTGAATTTGTTGGGCCTTTTTATTTACCCGCCGGAATACGTCGGGGCTCTGCTCCGGCGTAGTTTATTAAACTGGTGAATGATTTAAAACTACAAAATCGGATAGCTTAATATGGACTTGGCAATAAGGAACAAGAAGGTGTTCAGAGGGTCTAACCCTCTGATTTTTAAAAGGGTCGGACCCTTTTAAAATTGCGAAATCAAACAGCCGTGGCCTGGCACTTGACAAAATGGGATAATGGTGTATAGTCAAGGCAGTAGATGCGCTCTTTACAAAATAAAGAAAAAGAAAAGAGCCGCTACTAGGAGGTAAGGAAGATGAGTAAAAATTTTTATGCAGGAGCACTCATCGCATTCCTGCTGGTGGCGTGCTTGAGCGCGCCAGGAACCGCATTAGTAAATTGGGATAATAATGACTTCAGGCTTACTTTTGAGCCCGGAGACGAGGTTGATGTCGTACAGGATTACTTCATAGAGGAAGCAATCTTGAATACCGGAGAGGTTGTTGATATCCCTATATCCTATGTGAGATTTAATACCGGTAATATGTCCATTTTTGGACAGGTATCAGTAAAGCTCTACGATGAGGAGCAAAGTGTAGCCTATTTGAACAGTGATTCGAGGCTCACTGTTCAAAAGATCTACGGAGAGGAAAATATCACCGAAGAAAAATTTTATGAGAAAAATGGCCAGAGCATATTGGCGGTTTCTCATAGATTTAATGCTTTCGGTGACTCCACTACTGCCAACGTTCCCTATGGGCGTTGTGTAGTGATAGTCTCCGCGGAGGCCAACGCTTTTCCAGAGATTATGGACAGCTTGACCTTTGAGCTGAAAAGGGAATTATAAGAGGGCAATTGCTCCTCTCCTTTTATTTATAGAATGCTGTTTTTTTGCAGTAAAATAGGGAAGCTGCCAAACAGCAGTTTTTTAAAATGGAATGACATTTGAAACGGAAAGATGTTAGAATAAAAACAAGATATGTTATACTGACTGCAAATATTACAAATAATTACTAATCGTATGTTTTTTCTGAAAACAGTAAAAATTAATAGGAAAAATTTTTTGGCTTGTTCAAAAAGTTTAAAGGTTTCTCCTTATTCATTTTTGTTTATTTTATTTGCTTTTTCTAATTTAATTTTAATTGTTAATGCAGACAGCAATATAACTAGTGGCGGATTGCCTGATAGTATTCAATCAGGAAGTGGCGGATATACGTCTCAGCAAAATTATTATGATATTTATAAATCTTTTGGCGGGCTTGGGCCGGGGATTGGGAAACTCACAAACGAGGACGGGACGCCGATGACGGAGGAGCAATGGAAGGCGAAGATTGAGGAATATGTGGAATCAATCGCGGGAATGGATTTAACCGAGGAACAGGTGGTTTCCGGCTTTTATGATTTTTTGGGGATTGAGAGCGCGCCAACAGATCCGACAAGTCCGGAATATGCGGCGCTGTCAAGCGGATTGACCGGGGCGCGCACCGGAGACGAGACCGCCTCTCGTGCTTTGGCGGAAAGTATTGCCGCGGCGGCTCAGGCGGCGACGGAGAATCCTGTGTCCGGAGATCCTGCGGCGCCGCCGAAAACGGGGGATCAGCCGACGGCGGATCCCAGCAAAGAGGGTACCGTTGATCCGAAAAAGTACGGGGAGAATCCGGGGGTGGCGCCGGACGCGTTGGAGGCGAATGATCCGACAGAATCTTCGGCCGATTATGTGGACGGCAATCCTGAAGGCCAGCCTTCCGACAGCAATCAGAATCCGCCGAACTCTTCGGAGGATCAAGCGCAAAATCCTTCCCAAGAGCAAACAAATCAAACGCCGGCGAAAACGGAGACGGAGGAAAATGATCCGATCGTCTTTTATAAAAAAAACGACACCGAACGCTATGTCTTGAATTTGAGCACCAAAAAAGACCGGGAGCCGGTTAATTTGAGTACCAAAGAAGATCGGCAGGCGCCGATTGATCTGAGCACCAAAAAAGACCGGGAGCCGATTGAATTGGGCCGCGAAGAAAAAGCTCCGGTGGTGGTTTTGAACAAATACAACGAGCCGGACGTGGTTTATACCAGAAGGCAAATTGAATCCGACGTTGAAGAGGAAGATCAGGATGAGCCCGAACCGGCGCCGCAAAACGACTCGGCGCCGGCGCCAGACGCTTGCGCGGGAAACAGATGTGCGTCCGCGCCCGCGCCCGCGGAAAATTCCACCAATAGCAATAATATTTTTGAAAAGTTTTTTGAAGATTATGACGAGAGCGAGAGTGAAAATGCGGTTTCCAATTACGAAAAGGCTTCCGATAACAGCGACAGGATTATTGACAATTCCTACTCCATGGAAACCGCGGTTTCGGCGGTAGAGGCGGCCGCGCCGAACGTCCGGACGGCCGAATCGCCGGATTCAAAAACGAAAGCGGCGCCGCAAACGATTATTTTGCCGGCCGCGGAAGCGGAATTGGCCGCGCTTTTGCGCGCCGCGGCGATTGAATTGCGGTTGAAAACCGCCGGCGCGAAAGGGGCGATGTTCTATCTTCGCCGCGGGGTTACCGCCGCGCCGCTCTATTTGGGCGCGGCCCGGCAAGCCACTGTCGACACTTGGGAATTTTCGGCGGATTTAAACGCCAATCCGTTGCCCAACGGCAACTATTATGTTTTTGCGCAGATTGACCGCGGCGACGGAAACGTTTATCACACCACCGATGTTTATATTGCCATCAATATCGCCGCGCCGGTGAACGAGGAAGAGAAGGCGGCCGCCGAGCAGGAGGTTAAAACCAGTACTGCATCAATTGAAAAAAGCGAGGAGGTCATCCAAGCGACCGTCCGGCAAACCGCGGCCGCGCCGGCGTTTGCGCAAGCGAACGCCGAGGAGCGGATTGAAAATCTGGCGCAAATGGTCAGGGTTTATTTCCGTCTGGAAAGTTTGCGTGAAGAAAAGGTTCTCCGACAGCGGGAGGCCGCCGCGCAGATCGCGAGATTGAGCGGCGAGATCGCGCTGTTGCCGGCCAACGTGATTGATTTGGTGCTCAACGATAAAGTTCGCGCCCGGCAATATTTCATTGAATTGGAAAAAACATTGGGAGAAGAAATCGTTGTGGTCAACGCCGGCATTGAAAAAATTTCGGGAGAGATTGACGGGATTTCCGATGATATTTTCGGTTTGGCGGCCACGGAAGAAGAAAAAAACTCAATGCGCGGGCAAATTGACGCCATGAGAGAGGATATCGCCCGGCGCGAAAAAGCGATCATTGAAAACCGGAAAATTCTGTTGCGCGACACCGACGGCGACGGCTTGCTGGACGGCCGCGAAATTGAGATTGGCACCGATTTGCTCAATCCCGACACCGACGGCGACGGCTTGCTGGACGGCGATGAAGTTGCCAACGGGCGCGATCCGTTGGTGCCCGAAAAGTTCGCCGTTGAGGCGCAAACCGATCCGAGCGCGGTGCCGCCGGCAAAAGCCGATGTCTACAAAGTGGAAAAGGTAAAATCGGTTAAAACCGAAGGTGGCTCTTCCTTGATTGAAATTTCCGGCCGCGCCTTGCCGCTTTCCTATGTTAAAATTTTCATCTATTCCCAGCCGGTGATCGTGGCGGTGAAGACCGACGCACAGGGGCGCTGGACTTACACTTTGGACAAGCCTTTGGATGACGGGAATCACACCGTGTATGCGACACTGATTAACAGCCAAGGCCGGTTTGCCGCGCGTTCCGAAGTTTATATTTTCAAAAAGACCGGCGATCAAATTGAAAAATTGGTGGCCGGGCAGGAAGCGTCAATGTCGTCGGCAACCGGCAGAATAATCCAAGATTTCAAGTTCGCAATCATCATCATCGTGGTGGTGGCAGTGGCGGTGGCAGTGGCGGCGGTCGGTTATTTGGCGAACCGCGGCGCGAAGAAAGTTTGACACGGAAAAATCAAATGAAGCGATATTTTCAAAACACGTTTGTTTTCGTGCGCGAAAACCCGGCAATTTTGTTTTCTTTGGCGCTGATTATCGTTATTCCGTCGGCGCTTTATTTTTACGTGTCTTTCACGGTGCGATCGTTTGAGGACGCGGCGATTAACGAGATTGAGGCGCATGATTTTACCGTGAGCGACACGCTCTTGGCGATGGTTGAGCGTGATTTTCCGGCCAAGGACGCGGCGAACCCCGAAGCGTTGCAAAAAACGATTGATCGGCTTGTTGCCAACGATACGCGGCTGAAAAATATCCGCGTGATCGTCAAAGACGGCCGGGACTATAAAACGATTGCCGCGCAAAACCGCGATCAAGTGGGGACGTCAATTGACGTCACTCCATCTTTGAACGGCGAGTCGCTGATCGCTTACAGCTGGGTTAACGCCAGCGAAGATGTATCGTCGGAAATTGAGATTGCCGGAGAAAAGTTGCGGCGGGTGATCAAGGTGTTTGTCGGTGAAGACGGCGAGGTCTACGCCCTGGCGGCCGCGGATTTTTCCATTAACCGGACGCTGGATATGATCGCGGGCGGCGTCTATCAAAGCTATTTGATTATGGGAGTTATTATGATTTTGAGTTTGCTTTTGATCGTCCAGCACGCGCGGCTGTTTTCCTATGTCGGCTTGTCCAAGGATCTGCAACAAAAAAACACCGCCAAAGATAATTTTATCCGTATGGCGACTCATGAATTGCGCGCGCCGGTGACGGTGCTTACCGGTTACACGGACTTGCTCAAAGAAGATTTGGCCGGCACGGTGGACGCGGACCAACAGAAATATATTGACCGGATGGTATTATCGGTCAAAAATCTGAGCGATCTGATGGCCGACATTCTGGAAGTGTCGCACTTGGAGCAGGGGCGGACCGATTTTGAACCCGAGATCATCGCGCCCGATATTGTGGTCAAGGAAATTGTTGACGGATTGGCGGCCAAAGCCGAACAAAAAGGGCTGAAGCTTTCTTTTGACGCGAAAGGCTTTTCCCACAAGATCCGCGTCAATCCGGTGTGTTTCAAACGGATTGTCACCAATTTGGTGGAAAATTCCATCAAATACACGCCGGCGGGAAAAGTGGCGGTGACGGTGGCGGCGCAAACCGCCAAAAAACGGTGCGCCATCACCATTCAGGACACCGGTTTTGGCATTTCGGCCGAAGGGCAGGCACATCTGTTTGAACAATTTTATCGCGTAAAAACACAGGAAAACGCCGAAATTCCCGGCACGGGGCTGGGACTGTGGATGTCGCGCGAAATGGCGCGCAAAATGGGCGGCGACATTATGCTGGAAAGCATTGAGCGCATGGGCTCCAAATTCTTCATCTTTTTCCCGCTGGCCAAGTAATCAAAATAATTTTCAATTATCAATTTCCAATTTTCACTGGGTCTAAAATTAAAAGGGTCTATCCCTCGTTACTGCGAGGGTTAGACCCTTTTAATTTTGTGCTAATTCTTTGGCCATGGTCTAACCCCCGCGATTATCCCTCGGATTATCTCGGGACAGGTGCGGGGGATAGACCCTTAAAATGCAAAAATACGCTGCCCCCAGTGGGTCACTAGCGAAATAGTTGTGTTTTTCTTTCGTTTGTGATAAAAAATCATCAGCACAAAGGAGGAGGTGAAATGAGAAAACTAATAGCTGTTTTGATAGCTTGCGTTTTTGCGAGATAAAAATCCCTTCGGTGCGGGTATGCGGCCACCGTTAGTCGCTTTAGCGACAGCTATCCATTCTCGCGGCGCAAAACATTGTGAATAAGTCGGCGGACTGTAATCGCTTGTGGGCAGGAATCGTTAACGCACGGACACCGCCCTTTTTGTTTGAAAATTGAAAACTGAAAATTGAAAATTGCTCTAACGCAAAACTGGCTTGGTAGCCAGTTTTGCGTTAGAGTGGACTCATGCGAACCGGAGTTGCCACCGTGCCGCTGGATTGGGGGCGCTGCCCCCGCTGGCTGTTTGAGAGGATGACCCGCCTGGGGCGGGGGATTTGCGTTGCCATCGTGGAGGAATTCGGCCCCGAAGAGTTATTGCGGCGGCTTTCCGATCCGGCATGGTTTCAGTCGCTGGGATGTGTGATGGGGTTTGACTGGAATTCTTCGGGCTTGACTGTCACCACGATGGGCGCGTTAAAAGAAGCGGTGCGGGGCATGGAAACCGATCTGGGATTTTATGTTTGCGGCGGCAAGCGCGTGTCGCGCAAAACGCCGGAAGAAACCGCGGCGTGGGGGCAAAAACTCGGCTGGACTGAAGAAAAAACCGGCACGCTGGTCTTTGCCAGCAGAATGGCGGCCAAAGTTGATTCGGCGCTGGTGCAGGACGGATTTTCCATTTATGCGCACAATTTGTTGTTCACCGATTCCGGCAAGTGGGCGGTGATCCAGCAGGGGATGAACACCGATTTGCAAAAAGCGCGCCGCTATCACTGGCTGTCGGACGGCGTGAACGATTTTTGCGAAAATCCGCATTCGGGCATTGCCAGCGACGCGCGGCTGAAGCCGCTGAATTTGACCGCCGAGGAGAGCCGGGAAAACAAAGAGATTTCCGCGCAGATGGTAAAACTTGAGCCAACCGCCGTGCTGAAAAATTTGCAAACTGCCGCCAAAAAAGTTTCAAAAAATATGCCTGAGGTTTCCAGCCCGACCGGGAAAAGCCTTGGCGCGCAAGGACGTCTGCCCGGATTTTCCGAGATGGAGTTAAATGATGTTGAATTTCATTGGCATCCGGTCGTCACGGAAAAGTTTGATATTAAGCGGTTGAAAAAGACGATTGAGACGGCGCATTTTTTTGCGCCGACAGAGTTTGGGCAGTTGCTGGCCGGCGAAGGCGTTGGTCCCAAAACTATCCGGGCGCTGTCGCTGGTGGCCGAGATTATTTACGGCGCCAAGCCGTCTTACGAGGACCCGGCAAGATACACGTTCGCGGTGGGCGGCAAAGATGGCACGCCGTTTCCGGTGGATCGCGCGACCTACGACAGGACCCTGTCCGCGATTGAGCGCGGCATCATTGCCAGCCGGTCCGGCGCCAAAGAAATTGATGCCGCCAAGCGCCGTCTGGAAACCGTCACCTATCCGTTTTAAATTTACATAGATTTACATAGGTGTTACCTATGTAAATCTAAAACTCTAAAACTCTGATCAATTTGCTATGGAATTAAATGAATTTGAAAAACTGACTGCCATGGCCGTGGATGGCCTGCCGCAAAACATTAAAGACGCGTTAAAAAACGTGGCGATTGTCATTGAAGACGGGCCTGCAAAACGCAATTTGCTTGGGTTATATGAAGGCATTCCGGAAAACCAATGGGGGAAAAGCGATGCCATTCGCCTGCCGGACAAGATCACCATTTTCAAATCATTGATTGAGGAAGAGGCGCGCACGCCCGAAGAAATCAAGGAGTTGGTAAGGGTTGTGGTCTGGCACGAAATTGCCCATCACTTCGGCTTTGACGAACCGCAAACCCGCGCCCTTGAGCGCCGCTGGCGCGCCCGCAAGTAACTGCTCACCGGGTCTAAAATTAAAAGGGTCTATCCCTCGTTGCTGCGAGGGTTAGACCCTTTTAATTTTGCGCTTACAATGCAAAAATACGCTACCTCCAATGAGTAGTTCGCCCGCAAACCTTGACAAAAATCAAAAAATATACATCATTAAATCAGGTGATTAAATGGTGATAATAATTTCCGGCATGTCGCCGGAGGAGAGGGGTGATTTGGAAAAGTATGGACAAATCATCTCTGAAAAAGAAAGGACAGCTCGATTTATCATTCGGTCCAAGCTTGAAAGGCTTGGACGAAAGCATCGGAAAAATAAAAATAAGAGACGACGACGCCGGGGCGGCGGCGTCTAGCAGGCGCGGATTCGTTCGCGCAATTTTTTTACCATATAAGTATTTTGCAGTTTGTAGCCGTTTTTGCGCCAGTATTGGCGCGCGCCCACGCCGGAAATCGCGGCGATTTTTTTTATGTTGAATTCGGTTTTGGCAATTCGCTCGGCTTCTTTTATCAGTTTTTTCCCCAAGCCGGTGTGCTGGGCGGATGTCGCGATTTTGCCGATTGCGGTTTGGATTCCGTATGTATGTATTTCTCTTATGATCCCGATTGTATTTGTATTTCGTAGGGGCGATTCCATGTAATCGCCCGCATTTTCGATCATTAATTTTGTTCCTTTGTCGGTTATTCTTAACCGCAACAAGCTGAATAGCTTTGTTTTGTCTTCATTTTCAAAACTCAAAAAAATTTCTTTTCCTTGCGAGGCTTGATAATCGCGCCGGACAAGAATTATTTTTTCTTGCGGATTGTAATCGCCTTTGATCTCGCGGCAGCGGATGCACTGGCAACGCCAGTGTTCGCGTTCCATATCATTGGCGATGATTTGGCGCAGATTGGAAATTCCTTTGGTTCCCGTTGTTATGCGCGGGGAGGGGATGTCGCGGATGATCCGCTCAATGCGCACCCACGGCGGCGTGATCTTTTTTATTTCCTTGACAGTTTCTGCCAATTTTTCATCGGAATAGGGCCGGTATTTTCCGTTTTTGTATAATTCGTGCAACGGCGCCTCGGGCAAAACCGCGCAGGGATAAATTTTCAACAAATCAGGGCAGAAATCGGGATTGCCAAAAATTTCTTTTGCCATAGCCAGATCGCGTTTTGGCGACGAACCGTATAAATTAAGCATTATCTGATAGGAAACTTTAAATCCGGCGTCTTTGAGCGTCTTTGTTGCGGCGATTGCCGCGGCAACTTTGTGGCCGCGGTTATTCAGTTTCAGAACATCGTCATAAACGCTTTGGATGCCCAGTTCCACGCGCGTGACGCCCAATTGGCGCAACTGGATAATTTCTTTTTCGTTGATGTAATCCGGGCGGGTTTCCACCGAAATGCCCACGATGCGGCATTTGGCGGTTTCGTTTTTCTTTTGTTCGCCTGCGATGGATGAAGCCTTATTTTTCGGTTTGCCAAAATCATTGCAAGCCTGAAAGCAACGGGCGATGAATCGGGTTTGATAGGCCTTGGGATAAAAGCTCCAAGTGCCGCCAATCACGCGCAATTCCACTTTGTCAATGTTGTGGCCTTCGGCGGCCAGATTTTCCAGCCGTTTTTTGACTTGGATATATGGGTTGAATTTTAAAAGCTTGGCGCGCTCGGCCGCCGGTTCTCCGGAAAGGTAGCTCTTGGGAAATCCCGCTTCGGTCGGGCAATAGAGGCAATTCCCGGGACAGGGATAGGGCTTGGTCAAAACCGAAACGTTGACGATGCCCGACAATGACCGCACCGGCCTCACCCGCAATAAATCTTTCAAGCATTTTATTTTCCGAAGGTCTAACCTTCGCCCGAAGGTTAGACCTTCGGAAACTTCCGAAAGCGCGGACAAAAGCCGGAGGTTGTCCGGATAGGGGATTTTGAATTCCGTGCAGATTTGCCGCTTGAACGCGTTTAAATCCGCTTTTGTCCGCGGATTGGCCTGGATTAGTTTTTGCGCAATAATTTTTTGACTAGCTTGATTTTCCATTGACTTTCTATTTTTTTGTTATTTTTGTCAGTAGTTCTTAGGAGGTGGAATAGAAGATGAGACTTGGTCTCGTTTTTGCCTGATCCGACCCAGTACAGGCGCCTTTTCCCGAAAGGAAAATTCCAAGAGGGCGGGAAAGGAACCGACGGAGCCTTTCCGTAAAATAATATCTTGGATTGATTTTAGATTGCCGTGCCATTGGCCGGCGATTTTTCTTTTATACCTTGAAATTATATGATTTTGCGATAAAGTCAAATCAGTGTCAATTAGACTTGACACCGAAATGGGGTTTAGTGTAAAATGGAATTGACACTAAAATCAATCAAAATGAACCGGGAACAAAAAAATAAAATCATTAATTTTCTCAATGATCAGATTGCCCAATCGGAATTCAGGGCGCGGGCTTATGTTTTTGACGACCTTAACAAAAAGCGTCCCGCAAGGAATATTTTCGTAAAATTGAACAAATATCTTAATGATTTTATGAGCGGCAATTCATCGGCCAGATGGATCACTCTGACCGGTTTGAGGGGGTCGGGCAAAACCACATTGCTTTCGCAGTTATATTGGAATGCCCGAAATTCAGACTTCAATGTGCTTTATTTGTCGCTTGATTATATTGTTCAGATATTGGGGCTTAACCTTAACGATGTTTTGGCGGTTTATGAAGAAATTTTAGGCTCATTTTTTGAAAAATCCGATAAACCGGTGATTTTATTTTTGGACGAAGTTCAATATGACGAGAAATGGGGGATTACATTGAAAAGTATTTATGACCGATCTCGCAAGGTGTTTATTTTCGCGACCGGATCGGCGGCTCTAACAATGAATATTAATCCGGATGTGGCGCGCCGCACAATTTATGAAAAACTGTATCCGTTGAGTTTTACTGAATTTTTGAAAATTAAAAACGAAAAATTTGAGGAAAAAGGCTTGGCTGCGGATATGAGAAATGCGATTTTCAATTCTAAAAATGCCGACGATTGTTTTAATTCCATAAAAGAGCTGGAGCCGAGGATAAATAATTATTTTCTGGGATTGGACCGAATGGATATTGAAAAATACATTAAATACGGCTCATTGCCGTTTATGGTTACGCTTAAGAATGAGGCTTTGGTTTACGATCAAATAAATAAAACGCTTGACCGCATTGTTAATAGCGATGTTTTGCGTACCGGCAGATTTAATAATGAAATTATTTCAAAGATACCGGCGATTCTTTATGCGGTTGCCGATATGGACCAGATAAATTATTCAAAGATTGCCGATTCTTTTGAGATCAGCCGCCCGAAGGTTATGGAAATTTTTGACGTTCTGGAAAAGACGGAAACATTGATTAAAATTTATCCATACGGATCACATATTTCCCAGTCGCGAAAACCGATCAAATATTTATTCGCTTCTCCGGCTTTCAGGTCCATGTATTACAATATGATCGGGAATATTGTTTCTGCGGATAATTCTCGGGGCAAACTGCTTGAAGATACCGTAGGTATGTATTTAAAAAGATTCTTAGGAGGAAAGATAAACACTTCTTTGACGTATGACAGCGCAGAGGGAGGAGCGGATTTTATCGTTGGTTATGCGAATAAAAAAATCATTATCGAGGTTGGGGCGGGCAGCAAAGATTATCGGCAATTATTGAATACTGCTGCAAAGGTGACCGCTGATTATGGTTTTGCCGTATGTAATGATGATTTGGAATCGCCCGAGACTGGAAACGTGTTAAAAATTCCCCTAAAATATTTTTTATTAATTTAAAATTATAAGATTTTCGGGTAAAGTCAAAATAATTTGTGTTAAAATTGATTATTATGGAGAAGATAATTTTGGATGACAAAGAAATCACGATCAGGAAGCTGGCGGCAAGCGATCTTAAAAATGCCAGGAAATTCGCTAATTACATAAACAACCTCATCGAAGAGGATGTTTATTTAACCGCGGACAAAAAATATAGTTTAAAGCAAGAGGCTGAATTTCTTAAAATCCAGATCGAAAAAATAAAAAAGAAGAACAGCGTTTTTTTGGTAGCAGAAAAGGAAAAGAAAGTCATAGGCGTTGCGAGTATCGAGCGGATGAGCGGAAAACAAGGGCATATCGGTTTGTTCGGTATTTCGATTGCCCGAGAATGGCGTGGATTGGGATTGGGTACCCGCCTGATTGGTAAAATATTCGATATGGCAAAAAAAGATTTTGAGCCGAGCATTAAAATGATAACGCTTGATGTGATTGCGGACAACAAGCCTGCGTTTTCTCTTTATCGCAAGATGGGTTTTGAGGAGGTTGCGGTTTTGCCGCGATATTTCCAACATAAGGGCGGGTTGTTGGATATTATCGTAATGAATTTGTATTTATAGTAATGTTATATATAATGGCAATATTAAACTAAATTTTTGATATTCAAACCTCCAATTTTCATAAAATAAACAATGTCCAATAATCAAACGGGCGCACTGAATTTGTTTGAAAATTGGTTCATTGAAAATTCATTGAAAATCAGAAATTGAAAATTGAAAATTTTTGAGTCAACATGTTTGAGAAATTGAAACAGATCAAAAAATTGCAGGAGATACAGGGGGCGTTAAAAAACGAAAAAGTGGAAAATGAAAAAAACGGCGTCAAAATATTGATGAACGGCAAATTGGAGGTTGAAGATGTCCAATTGAATCCCGATCTTTCTCTGGCCGAACAGGAAAAGGCCGTCCGGGACTGCATCAACGATGCGATGAAAAAAGTGCAGATGGTGGTGGCCAGAAAAATGCAATCAATGGGAATGGGAGGGTTTGGGATGTGAAAACAATTTTCAGTTTGCATTTTTCAGTTTTCATTGAATTTCCATTGCTCCAATTCGTCAAACAAAATGCGGCGGTGTTTGTATCAGCTTGGAAACTGATTTATTGGCAAACTGATAATTTATTGAAAACTGGAAATTAAAAACTAAAAATTGCTTAATTTTATGGAAATTAAGCGGATTGCGGTGGGGATATTGCAAGCGAATTGTTATCTGCTGGTTGACGGCGGGGAAGCGGCGGTGATTGACCCGGGCGACGAGCCGCAAAAAATTATTGATGCGATTGAAAAAAGCGGTGCCAAATTGAAATTTATTGCCAACACTCATCGCCATTTTGACCATATCGGCGCCAACGCCGCGATTGCCGAAAAATTCGGCGTTGAGGTTATGGCAAATCTTAAGGATGGAGATATTCTGGCAATCGGCAAATTAAAATTAAAGGTTGTTGAAACCTCCGGGCACACGCCGGACGGGATTTGTTTGGCGGAAAACGGGTTTGTGATTTCGGGCGACACTCTTTTTGAGGACGGCATCGGGCGCACCGATCTTGAAGGCGGGTCCGACGCGCAGATGGCGGCCTCGCTGAAAAAACTGGATGCGCTGATTCCCGACGGCGCGGCAGTCTATCCCGGCCACGGCGATGTTTTTATTTATCGCAAAGGCATGGCGAGGGAGTGGCTGGACTATTTGAATTAGATGAATCTGGACAAACTGGAAACAATTTTAAAGGGTTATCCGGCCTACCGTGTCAATCAGGCAAGGGAGGCGGTTTTAAAATCACTGATCGATGATTGGGGCCAGGCCCAAGGCTTGCCCCAGGATCTGCGCCAAAAATTAGGGCAGGATTTTCCGCTCGGGATAGGCGCCGAGATATTTTCTTCGCCGGACGGCGACTCTTTAAAAGCGTTGGTGGCGTTTGCCGACGGCTTGAAAGCCGAATCGGTTTTGATGCGCCACGACAATCGCAACACTGTTTGCGTGTCATCCCAGATCGGCTGTCCGATGGCCTGCTCTTTTTGCGCGACCGGGAAAATGGGTTTCAAGCGCAATCTGACCGCAGGTGAAATAATCGAGCAGGTGTTGCTTTTTGCCCGGGTGCTGAAAAAAGAAGACCAGCGGGTTGCCAATGTTGTTTTTATGGGAATGGGCGAACCGTTTTTGAATTACGAGAACGTGCTGGCGGCGGTTAAAGTGATAAACGACCCAAAGGGGCTGAACATCGGCGGCCGCCATATTTCCATATCGACATGCGGGATTACCGAAGGAATCGAAAGGTTGATCGATGAACCGGTGCAAGCCAACCTCGCCGTTTCTTTGCACGCACCCAACGATGCGCTGCGTTCCAAAATTATGCCGGCGAACAACAAGTATCCGATTGATGCTATAATGAAATCGGTTTTGCGTTATATCCAGAATACGAAGCGGCGGGTGATGTTTGAATACATAATGATCAATGGCGTTAACGATTCGGACGAATGTGCGCGCCAGCTGGCCCAACTCATCAAATCGTGCCTGTCGCTCAAATTGGCGTTTGTTAATTTGATCCGCTATAATTCCACCGGCAGTTTTGCGCCGTCTGCGCCGGAGCGGGTAAAAGCGTTCAAGACGATTCTGATGCAGAAAAATATAGAAACCACCGAGCGCTACCGTTTCGGCCGGGGGATAAAAGCGGCTTGCGGCCAATTAATAGTTAATGAGCAGTGAGAAGCGGATAACGGAAGGTGAGTTAAAAATCAAATGCTGATCAAGGTTAAAACATTGCCGTGTTCAAAAGAGGAGGGAGTTGTCCGGCTGGGCCCGGATGCTTTCAAGGTTAGCGTGCGCGAGAAACCGGAAAATGGCGCGGCCAATGCCCGGACCATCGTTTTGTTGGCGCAGTATTTTGCGGTTCCCGCGGGCAAGGTTCATTTGGTCAAGGGGGCGCACGAATCGCACAAGATATTTGAGATCATTGAATAAAATGTCAAAGTTCAAATAATAAATGTCAAACAAAGTTCAAAGCCCGAAAACCAAACGGCAAAGAGCAAAGCAGCGCCCGCTTTGTTGTTTGAGCTTTAGATTTTGTTTGACATTTGAGCTTTGATATTTGAAATTATGGAAGACAATATTTTATTGGTTGACGAAAACAACAATCCGGTCGGCGTTGGAGAGAAAATGGATGTGCATCGCCGCGGGATTTTGCATCGTTGTTTTTCCGTTTTGGTTTATAATTCCAAAAAAGAAATGTTATTACAGCGCCGTGCCATGGCAAAATACCATTGCCCCGGCCAGTGGAGCAATGCTTGCTGTTCGCATCCGGCGCCGGGGGACCATCTGCTTTTGGCGGCCCGACGGCGGTTGAAAGAGGAAATGGGGATTTCCATTCCCGTCAAAGAAACCGGTGTGGAGTTTATCTATAAGGTAAAAGTGGGCGATCTGACCGAATATGAATACGACCATCTGCTCTACGGACAATTTGACGGCGCGCCGGCAATCAATCCCGAAGAGGCCGATGATTGGAAGTGGGTGGCGTTTGCCGATTTGCGCCGTCAAATGAAAGACAATCCCGAAGATTATACGCCGTGGTTTCGGCTGATTGTCAGCCAGGGCGACAACGAAGCCGACCAAATTCCGGTGGCGCGGCTGGAAAAATACGAAATCAAAAAACTGGCAAGCTATTCACATCACACTATGAACCCGCACCGGTGATTTCAATATGGATAAACAAATTGCCGATGAATTATTGGCGCAAACGCGCGAAAATTACGATTCGTTTGCCGTATCGTTTTCGCAAACGCGCGATTATGTTCCCGAAAATATCGTTGCGTTTTTGGAAGAGTTTGCGCGGCGCGGCGATAGAGTTTTGGATATCGGGTGCGGCAACGGCCGGTTATTTCCGGTTTTTGAGAGCAAAAAAACAAACTATTGCGGCGTTGATATTTCAAGCGCGCTGGTAGAAATCGCCGGGCGAAATCATCCAAATGCTAATTTTGCCGTTGCCGATGCGCTCAATTTGCCTTTTGCCGCCGGCGCGTTTGATCTGGCGGTGTCATGGGCGGTTTTGCACCATATTCCGTCGGACGGATATCGCCGCGATTTTTTCCGGGAGGCGTTCCGGGTGTTAAAGCCCGGAGGGAGATTTGTCGTTGCGGTTTGGGATTTGCGCCTCGAAACAATGATCCGGAAAAAGCAATGGCGGCGTTTGAAAAGTTTCTTGAAATCACAGGCAAAAATTATGCTCGGCTTGCAAAAATTGGACCGGGGCGATTTTTTTATCCCCTGGCAGAAGAGGTATCGGCGCTATCACCACGCGTTTTCCCTGCCGAAGTTGGAAAGAACGGCAAAAATCGCCGGCTTTGAAATTGAAAGATCCGGCACATTGGATTCGGGGAAAAAAGAAGCCAATCTTTACATAATTGTCCGGAAATCACGGTAAAAAACAAAATCCGCGCGTTGGCGGATTTTTTGAGAGTGCGCCCGACAGGAATCGAACCTGTAGTCGCCGGCTTCGGAGGCCGGCATTTTATCCATTAAACTACGGGCGCGCGGCAAAATCAGTATATCACGAAAACTTATTTTTTCAATCCGGTGTATGCGTCCACCCACTTTTGCACTCTTGAGGCATTTGAGTTAATTCCTGGACCTTTAACGACATCGCGAATTGCAACGGCGACAGCTTGTTGCCAAAAGCATAATGCACTCTTCGGGTGTTGTAC